>Ga0116231_10009966_pt1 | contig 15616 bp, 6 predicted proteins | sample S1TSphgellanicum_2_FD_89695 | JGI IMG/M metagenome (GOLD analysis project Ga0116231, IMG submission 89695) | Host-associated microbial communities from peat moss isolated from Minnesota, USA - S1T2_Fd - Sphagnum magellanicum MG | ecosystem: Host-associated > Plants > Peat moss > Unclassified...
AAATGAAACACATATGATGAAAATATAAATAACTAATGAATATGTATCCTTATTAAATTATAAATAGTTGTATTATAGTCATAACATAGTTGAACATTATTACTTTAATAGTGGTGCACTAGTGGTCATACTAATTGTATCAATGGGAATCACAATTGAAAATTAGTTACAAATGTATTTTGTAATGGGTGGTGGAAATGTGAACATGTGGCATGATTGCATATATGTACATTGTACTCTAGTTGCAACATAGTTATTGCTTCAATGACACATTTATAATAGTTCTAAAGTAGTTGCCACATGCAACTATAATCCAATTCCTGAAAAAATCAAACTTGGTTGACTACATATGTATGTATGATGTGCATAAATTATTGTACAGAAAACCCATTTTCAATTCATTTGCAACTATAATACAATTAACTAATTTTTTGATGTGGCAATTTATTTATTAATACACCGTATTTTTTTTTAAATAGTTGCATAATAGATGTATATGAATTGTTTTTTGAGTTTTAGTTGCAAGGTAGTATGGTTTCGGCAAATGCGATTTCTCATAGTGATTTTCTCATGGATTTTTTCAATCAACTTTTTTTATTTATAGAATTGGGTGTTGAAAGGTTGGTATTACTAGGATGGGATTAAGTTGGGTGGTTGACACTATAGTTGTTAGTAACTAAATGGGAACTATGTTTATAGTTGCTACTGTTTGGATGGGAATTTTGCTTGCAATTGTTACTACTTGAATGGGAACTATGTAATTTTGATTTGTTGTTATTGTTTCTTGAGTGGGAATTATGTAATTTTGATTTGTTGATGTTGATTTTTGAATCAATTCAATGAGATTCTTGGCTACATGAGGCTAAATTAATGTATATGTGGCGATTATTGGCACAACCATGTTTTGTTAGTATTGGTATACCAATTCTGCAACCCTCTTTCATCGATAAATTTTGAATCCTTATCAATGTTGATGGCTTCATTTGGGGTTAGGCCACATGACTTGTAAATTTGATTTGTATCATCCATGAAGTCTCTCATATGGGGTGGTTTGAAGATGGGTCTTGTGGCAAGAAATTCAACAATTAGGTCATATAAGCCTTGCCTAGAATTCCTTGGGAGGTTGAAATTTTATTTTTTTAATATTATTCATGATCTAATATTCTTCCTTATGTTCAATACATGCCATGTAATCATACATTTTTTTGAAGTCTCCAAAGAAGGAGCCCCACTTGTCTTTAAATTCCTTGGTCCATTACTTAAGTGAATCAAATGGCTAACATTCATAATAGATTATAAAAGTTTTTTCCACTTGTCAATTGCAATTTCAAATTGATTTTGTCCATCAATTTTATCAAGGTTTGCAAGGTGCTATTGTTTCTTAGCTTTGAGAAGGACCATAATTAATGCACATTCCCAATTAAGTTGTCTTGGCTTCTTGGACTACAACTCCACAAACTTTACACTTTGGGCCTTCTTGCTTTTGCCTTTGCTTTTCATTTTTATTGGACTTGTTGAATCATGGGCAAATGCACTACCAAACATGATATTTGCAAAATAGAGTAAGATTTTTATCCAGACAAAGTTATGTTCTCTTCAATTTGCTAGAAATATCTTTAAAGATTTTGATGTTCTTTTCTTCCCAAGCAAATGAACAAAAAACATTATTGTGTGTTTACATTTCAAAATTTGTTACAAGCTTTGTTGTTTGATATGCTTTAATAGGATTGCTTCATCTTTAAATGCAACTAGGGTTTGAAAAACTAATAAGAAATTGAAGACACAAAGCTAAAGACATTGAAGCAAATTACAACATAGGGGGAAAAAAAGATAGGAAGGGGGGTAGGGGTATTTGAGTGGAGAGGAGTGTTGAGGGAACAAAGGTGCAAGGGTTGGAATTTTTGTTGATACATAAACTTAAGTTATTTGCTCCTTTTGGGGGCCACTACCTAATTTTGGATTCAAAGCAATATCCAATATGTTGTTTCAATAATTGATGGTAACTTAACATTTCCCTAACTCACATGTAGGATGACACATAGGATTTAGTGGTAACTAACATTGCATATATGAATTCCACAATCTCATTCATAGCACCAACTTACCAATGACTTAACTTCATGTGTGAATGTAACATTATATTAGTAAGGCTTGGGATACTCTCCTTCCTAGGCCTTGCCCTACACCTAATTATCAATAAGTACAACCCCAACCATTTTTTAAATATATTATTTGGCCAAAAATTAATTTTTAAAGCACATGCTTTTTTTCTTTCATTTGTTTGTTTGAATTACGTGAAAAAAGTTGTTACTTATTGGTAAATAACCTAATTATCTAGATTCATTAGTCCTTTAACTTATTTTTGTGACATTTCACCACCAAACAACGTAGTTTAGGACTTTCAAGCATATTCATAAAACATTGTCTATTTTTCCCAACATGATATCAAAGTTGATTTCATTTAGATCATATGCATAATTAAATTCATTAAAAATTTTAGAATTAAAAACCAACATCTGAACCTTGGTTGAATTTTGTCCAATGACATTAATCAACCATGGCTATTTCTGCATCAACTACAACACAAAAACATACTTGGTAGAAAAATTGACAACTACCAATTATAGCATATGGAATGTAAAAATGGAAATGTTTTTAACCTTAAATCAAACTTTCTTTGTTGTGGATGGGAGTGAACCTAATCTTGGTAACATTTGCATGAAAAATAAAAGATAGGAAAACACGTGTTGACATCATTCTACATTTTGGTGATCCACAAATACAATTGGTTAAATCTATTAAAACTTCCAAAAAGGTTTGGGAGAGATTAACATCTACATACATATAATCAAATCTTGCAACCAAGTCACAACATAAAAGAAATTGAATTAAATTTCAATGTTTTGAACACACTCCAATTGTTGAGTTCCTTGAAGAATTTCAAGGAATTATTTATGAAGCTTCCATTATTAGGCTTGTAATCCTTGAAGAACAAAAATATGTACTATCTTTAGGGGATTTTGCTTCTTAATGGAAACCATTTATTACATCACATGGTTTTAATACTAATCAAACACTTTCCAATTTGATTGGAATTTTTTTGGAAGAAACTACAACAAAAAATTATGAAGATTCCAAAACATTACCTATAACATTCAAAACAACAATTTTTTTGCAATAAATCAATATAAAAAAATAATTGGAAACAAAGAAATGATTCAAAATTTAAGAATCATAATTCAACAAATGAAAAATCAACTTATTCAAAGCCTTTAACATGCCATTACTATGGTAAACCAAACTACAAGATAGTTGCACATGACAAAGCAAATGATGTTCTTAAGCCCCAAGCAAATGTCACATCAAATGGAAATTCCAACAATGGAAATTCTCATACACCAAAACTTAAAACCCTTCACTTGTTCATTGTGACCATGAAGGATGAATCTTTTGATTCACAAAAATGGTTCTTAGATTTAAGAACAACTTGTCACATGACACCATGAAGAGAATGGTTTATATCATATAAAATTTTGAATCCTCCTCTATTTCTTCACAAAGGTGATAATAGAAAACATCAACTACTAACACATGAATTATTCAAATCAACCTTAAGAATGGAAAAGTCAAAAATGTACATGACATATATTATTACCTATGCTTGATTTGGCCAAAAATTTGATATATGTTTGTATAGCAACTATTCAATGTAATAGTATTGAATTTTTTCATGACTATTTTATCATAAAAACAAAGTTCAAAAATGGAGAAAAAATATCATTGAGATTCAACCAAATTGGGAATTTCTATTGACTTGAAGTTGACATTGCTAACAAGTAATTTAATTTTTTCGTGACAAGTAAAAACCCTACAAAAGATACCATCAAATGGCATCATTGTATGGACATTTAAACCAATAAGCATTACAACAAATGATTAAAACAAAGATGGTCTTGGGTCTTCCATCCAACATCTCAAATCTTTCATTATGTGAACATAGTAAACAACATAAATCTCCATTCCCAAAGGATTTGGCAACAAATGATTTTACACTTTTGGAATTAGTGCATATGGATGTGTGTGGGCCTATGCCAACCAAATCTAAAAAAAGATTTTGTTATTTTGTAATCTATGTAGATTACTATTCAAGATTTACAACCATATATTTTCTAAAACATAAATTTGAAATGTTTAACACTTTTCAAAATTACATGGCTTTTGTTGAAAATCAAATCAATCATAAAATTAAAACATTGTGATCAGATAATGGTAGTGAATTTATTTCCAACCAATTTAATAAAATTTGTGCACAAAATGGAATTACACGTCAATTCATTGTCCTTTATATGCATGAACAAAATGGTGTAAATGAACACAAGAACAAGACATTGGTGGAGTCAACAAGGTCTATGTTACATGCATCTAATCTCTCTAATTCATTTTGGGCTAATGTTGTGGCAACTTACTACATACAAAATTGGTTAGTTTTAAAAGTAATTGAAGTTTCCAAAACGCCATTAACTTTGTGGTGTGGGAAAACACCAAATTTAAATCATTTATGTATTTTTGGTTTTTTGGCATATGTTCACATACTAGATGAACAACATATAAAAAATAGACATGAAAATACATAAATGTGTACTTGTTGGTTATGGTGAACTACAAGGCATCAAAGGCTATCATGTATGTGATAGAGATATAAGAAAATGCCTAGTAAGCTTAAATGTAACATTTGATGAAAAAACATTGTTGATATCAAAACAAATTGAAAATGATAACATTGGTCAATTAACAAAGGCCATTGAAGATAATGATAATGACTTTGAGAGTTTATATGATGTGGTGGAATCCATACCAAACATATCACATCAACCACCAATTAACAATCCCATAATTCCTCCACTACAATCTATGATTTTGAACACCATAATCATTACCAAATTCATTCAATGTTCCTATGTCATGTCAATCAAGTTTACAAAATGAATTACAATGTAGATGATTTTTTTTCTAAAATGTTATTAGTCTCAAAAATTCCATAACCCGATGATGATGGTTCATTTGATATGGACATGTCAAGTTCTACACCCAAACCACAAGATGACATAAGAAAATCCAAGAGAACATCAAGAGGTCAATTGTGAACAAAATATTGTGACAAATGTGACATTCACAAATCAATTGTCATTGTCAAATTATCTTGATTCATTAACTACCATTTATAAAACTTTAAGCAATAATGATGTTGAAAAATGGAAAGAAGCAATAGATTCAAAATATGAGTAATTAGTGAAAAAAACACATTAGAAGACTTGCCACTGGGAGGTCCATACTTAGTTGTAAAAGAATCTTGAAAATACCTACTTTGAAACCCGTTTAATGGCTCGTGGCTTTACACAAGAGAAAGGCATGGACTATGATGAAATGTTTTCACATGTGGTCAAGATAAGTTCTCAGTGTACCCTACTATCCTTGGCAATAGTTTTCAGACCTCCATGTCCACCAAATGGATGTGAAAACAACATTTTTTTATGACCATTTCCATGAAGAAATTTACATGGCACAACTTGAAGATTATGTAGATCCAAATACAAAAACAAAGTTTTGTAAATTACTCAAAACTTGCGTTTATGGTTTTAAGCAAACATCAAGGATGTGGTATGAATGATGTAGTACTTATCTCATTGATATTATATTCTATAGAAGAGTGGTAGATTTTAACATTTCTGTAAAAAAGAACACTACAAAAAAACGTGACTTTTCAGAAGGTCCAACTTGATTAAAATGTTCACATTGACCAAGGGGGATGGTCATTTTGTCTAAAGACCTAGACCATGAAAGACATGAGTTACTTTTGATTGAGATGTTTGACTAAAATGACCTTTTTGACCATCTGACAAACCAAACATTTGGTCAAAAAGATCAGAGGTCCATCAAGATGACCAAGGTTTAGTCAAATTGACCATACTTAATGGCCATTGTGATTTACAATTAATCAAATTGACCATTTTGATTCGACACTTAGTCAAATCAACCATACTAATTTGGTCATTTAACCTACAAGTTTATTTTGCATAGGGTACATACCAAACTTAAGTTCATAACTAGTGGGCCATAGGTTAAACATATTACATCTAATAACTATTTATAAAGTTTAATAGGCTACTTACATGTTACCTTTAAGCACATGTAAATACTTGAACTTAATACATTTAGTAGTTAATATTCAATAATTGATTATCTATATTCAATAATTTATGAAAATTTTTTATATAATTAATTAATCACCAAATAAATGTCAATTAATAACCAATAATTAATTTATCCATCAACTTGTTACTTGATTAATTATTATGATCAAATTATCAAATTTATCTCATTTTTTGGCTAATACTTGATAGTAATTATAATCATTAATAATAGCCAATATATAACTATAAATAATTATTGATAAGTGATTTTTTAAACTAATTTTTTAATTAATAATATTTTATATATTAGTTGGAAATTATTAATTTACAGTAAATAACCATTAATCAATAATCAATAACTAGTAATTCCTAGGAAATAATCAATTATTAATCATTGATATTATTTATTTATTTATAATTTATAGTAATATTTCAATCATTTTAAATTATTTTTATTAATTATTTATAGGTAGCCTATCCTACTAACTAAGATAATAGCTTAGGTCACCTAGGCCTACTAAGTAGGTGCATAATTTAACCTAAGCTCCATAGGCCTACTAGGTAAGTAGCTTAAACCTAGACCTACCTAATAGGCTAAGCTACCTACTTAATGTGCCTAGGCTAGGTCTAATAATAGGATAGGTACCTACATAGCCTACTAAATAGCATAGGCATAGATAACTTATTAAATAGGTATAAACATAGACTTAATAGGTACTTATAAAACTTAATAAACTATAACTTACATGTTACCTAGGTACATGCATTTATTAATAGGTACTTCCTACCTACTTAAGCTACCCTACCTATAACCTTCCTATTTATATTAGTAGTGTAAAAAAATTCAAGTTCATTTAGTACAATATGCATGTTGAAAAAAATTCATGGAAGTTGATTACAATATGTTTTCCAAAATCATGTTCTTTAAAAATATGTTGTTCAAGAAAATCACCTTATGGGGGTGGTGGTGTAGTGGTTAAGGACTTGATTCCTCAATGTGGAAGTGAGGAGTTTAAATCCCCACAATTGCAACCTAGGCTACCTTGGCTATTTAGGTGACCTAATTAGGTAGCCTAGGTTGCAAAAGTTATTGAACCACCTAGGCTAAGCTACTTGATTTAGCCTAAGGGCCTAGCCAAAATGGTTTGGTCTAGCTTAGGTGGTTAAACTAGGTGGCATAACCTAGGCCTAGGACATACGGTTGGTAGGTAAATAAATAAATAATTTTTTGGCATCAATTATTAGGTTTATTAATTAGGTAAGTAAGTAGGGTAGGTAGGGTAATTAATTAATTAATATTTTCATATTAATTTTAAATAAAATAATTTAAATAATATTTTTTTGGTAGTTACCCAAATTATATTATTGTCATGGTGATCCAGTAAAAAAACATGGTAAAAAAGCCCAATTAAAAAACCAACCAAAAAGACCTAATCAAAATGGTTAGATCCAAATCAACTTGTCCAAAATAGCACTTTGGTCAAATTGAACATGGGGGCAAAAAACCCATATGGAGGATTTTTTGAATGAAATTCCCGATAAAAAAAGCCATGATTTCTTGTAATGGAAATTATTGCATCAAAAATTTATAATTATATTTACATGTTGATAACTCAATCATAGTTGGTAATAACATGGAATTATTACATGCCATTAAAAAATGTTTGGCCATTGGTTTTGAAATGATTAATGAAGGTCCTATAAAAGATGTAGGGTTAGCAAAAATGATGTGAAGTGCCATTTTTATGTCATTTGTCATGTTAATGTTAATTGCAACATATTAGTTTGTTGAGTCAAACATGACGTTGACTAAACATTCCCACAATAAAATTAAAAAATTATTATTTTTCAATGTGCATGTAAGTTGAATTATTAATTATTATTAATTCATGAATAATTAATTATAAAAATTCATATTTCTTAAATAAATCATCTTGCAACCAAATTTGAGTTGTTGGATTGTGATTGAAATGTGGACTTGTTGCACTTGAAAATCTTGACCATTTAGATGATGACTAGAATTTAGTAGCCACTTCGTGACAATTAAATTTTTATTTTTAAAAAACTTCACTCTTGGGACCAAATTTAGGTTGTTGGACGATGACCAAGGTGTGAATTGATTGCAATAAAAAATCTTGGCCGTTTTGATAGTGACCAAACTTTAGTCAACATTTTTCAATGGTCAAATTTTTTTTCAATTTTTTTTGTTTTCACTCTTGGGATCATATTTAGGACATTGGACTATGCTCAAGGTGTGAACTAATTGTGATAAAAAACCTTGGCCATTCAAATGGTGACCAAAATCTAGTTGTCACTTGTCAATAGTTAAATTATTTTCAAGATTATATTTAGGTCAATAGATTGCATCTCAAGGTGTGGATAGGTTGGGACCAAAAATCTTGGTTGTTCAAATGGTGACCAAAATCTATTTACCACTTTTCAATAGTCAAGATTTATTTTTATTTTTATTTTGCTTTTAGGACCAAATCTGGTTAGGATTTTTATTTTTTTGTGGCCATGAGTGTCAGTCATCATCAAGGTCATTTTTTAACCCCTACATGGAAAATTATTGTCTTGACCTAGGTTGACCCTATGTCGACCTGAAATTGATGTGATGTTGGGCTATGTCAAGATCAAAACAAACATGATTGATGTGATGTGACATGACAAACATGACGTTAATAACCTTGAGAAGATGGTGTTGGGTGTTTAAGGATGGTTGTCCAAAGAAATACGGACATTAAATCCATAAATATTTTTCAAGCCAAGTACTTAACAAGCATTTAAAAAACATTTAATATGTTTGATTGCAATGTCTATTCCTCTTGAAGTTATGTTAAAATTAAACAGGAATATGAACCCAATGGATTCCAAAGATATAGAACCCAAGCAAAGAAGTGCCTAAATTTTGTATTTAAAGTTGGTGAAGCAATATCATGGCAAAGTAAACATCAACAAACAATTGCATGATTCTCAACTAAAGTAGAATATATTGCAAGAACTTCAAGAACTAGAGTAGCAATATGGATCAAACAAATAATGAAGGACATTGGATTTCATCAACTAGGACCATTCCTTTTGCATTATGATAATCAATAATGCATAACTTTGACTAAAAATCCTCGTCATCACAATAGATCTAAACATATGGACATAAAACATCATTATCTTCCTGGGAAAATAGAACATGGAGATATTATGATTGTATATTGTCCTACAAAAAAACATGGTTGCTAATGTGCTAACCAAAGCCCCACCTAAACCTAAACACATGAAATGTTTGACAATTATGGGAATCATTGAACTCCGTGATTAATCTAGACTTAAATTAAGGGGATGTATTGATAGATAACCTAATTATCTAGATTCATTAGACTTTTAATTTATTGTTCCGACGTTTCACCTTCAAGCAGGGTCTTTCCTACTTTAAGACTCTCAAGTGTATTCATGCATTCATTCATCATATTCATAAAGCATTGTCTCTGTTGAACCTTGGTTCTATTTTCCCAACACTACTTTAAAATAATTTCATGACGGAACGGTCCAGGTAGATGACATTTGAATAATTATGTGATGAAATAGTCCAAATAGATGACATTTGAATAATTGTGCAATGAAATAGTCCAAATAGATGACATTTTCCCCAGTGAAATGCCCATGAGGAAACTTGGCTTGTCCTGTTCTTGGAATCAAATAAAATTCCAGTTTTAAGCTATTTTTTGGATTCTTGTTCACATTGGCCAGAATTTGCAATCTAAAATAAAAGAATTGGACCTAGAATAAAAGAGGATTCTGATAATAGAACCAAGGGCTTTTTCTTCAATTTTGTGTTTCAAAAGTTTGGCAAGTTTTTCCAAAGTTTTAGCAAAAACTTTTGCTGCCACATTGTGAAAATTCCACAAGAAAAATACAAAAACAATTTGAAATCCATTTAGGAGGTTAAGGCAATGTTGGACTAGTATATAGGTTGAAGTTGGGTACCAATCCAGTTATCGACATGGGTATGAAGATACCTAACCATTGAGGCCCTATCTGTTGATCATACTATGGTTAAGATTGGGTTGCCACAGTATGTGAAAACTTCTTACCTGGACTCATACCAGATTTGAATAGTAGCAACATTTCACCTACCTCACTCTTTGAGCATTGTTGCTACTGATATGAGTATAAGGTGCATTATGGTGTAAGCTGCAAGCTCTGTTCTTCAACATGGCTGTGATTTTATCAAATGTTTTCTTTCAGCTTGGCAGTGATTCATCAATGAATTTTTTTATATCTCAACCTGGAACCTTTGCAAATCAATTTTGTGTTTGTGCTGATTACCTTTAGTTCATTCAAATGATTTATTTTCTTCAACTTGTGCAAAAAGTTGCATTTGTTTTCAGGCATCACACACTAAATCAATATACTCATATTCATACTTCGTACCTCTTTGATATCATTTTTTTTTATACCTTGATATTCATACCATAATGTATAATTCTTGAATCATGTATGTATTTGATACCACCTAGTTGCATTCTCAGTTTTCTATGCTAATACCTGTACCAATGTGGTATGTTAAACATCCAATACCAAGTCCAACACTGGTTAGAGCTATTTACTTAGGATTTTTTCATTTTATCCAATTCTTCCTTTACAAGCATAAGTGGCTATTAGTTTCCTTTCGTTTTCTTTTGGAGTTGGTTCATCATGGGAAAATTGAAGCTTGTCCAAGTTATTTTTTCTGTTTGTTTGCTTTACAGGCTTCATTTTTTGGGGAGTTCATAGATATTTCCTAGTTTACTAGCCTGCTGTAGAGGTGCCACATTTTGAGGACTGCTTTATGAGGCATTAGTGCAGGGACTTCATGGAACATTTCCTATTTTCACTGTTGCTGGTTTGCTGGTTTGCTTTTGCTGGTGATGAGCTGCTTGGTTGATCAAGAGTTTGCTCTGGATTTACAAGAAAGTCTAGTCATTTGTGGCTTCAAAATCTGTTTCCTCAAGTTGAAAACTCACACTGCAATTGGCAAAGCTTGGCAATTGTTTGGATCTTGCCCTTCTTCTACTTACTTCTCTACTTGTGCCTTTTGTTGGCACTCACAAAACATCCATGCTTTGCTTTTGTTTGTGGTGCTCAACAACCGAGGGCCAGTGCAAGGCAAAGCCAAGCCCAGGCCTCCACTTCATGCTGGCCTGATTCCAGTTAAGACCTGCTCCACATTTATTCTTTGTTTTTTTCCCCATGATACCTGGTGGGTACCTGATGGATATCACATGGAAATTTTTAAAGGAGGATGGGTGTTTCGAAAAATGAAACGCCTGTAGGAGTGGGCATTACGTTTTTTGAAACGCCCACCCTTCACAGATGAAACACTCACTACAACTGTTTTACCATTTACGTAAAGATTCAACATACAACGCAACCAGGCACACAATTGATGACTAAAAACATTGAATACAAAATTTTTGCTTCCCAAAACCTTCTAATTTGTGTATTTGCCTCAACATTAGCAAAGTTCATCTTTGCAAGTAAGCCTCTGGTCAACCACAATCCACAAAACAAGAGAATAGCAATAATCGAATCAGATGCAAAAGGTTCAACCCAAAACACAGCTTGCTAAAAAGCTGGAAATTGCATTTTGTGTGTTCCTGCACATGAGCAAAGCTTGTGAAAGTGGTTTTCTTGATGCCAAGTTTGGCAAGGCAAATTGTTGAAAAACTCAGTGTTGTCTTCTCATATTTTGCCTGACTTTGACATGACTTGCAAACTGTGTGTGCAGTGCAAAAATGTTCAGTTGTGCATTGATCCCTGATGCTATGGCAGCCACTTCAGCTTCCACCCATTAAGTGGGGTTCAATTGTAGATGAGCAAGTGCGACTTCATTGTCTAATGTGACATCAAAATCTCCTGGATTTAACTGCAAACAGGAATCAAGTCCCAGGAAAGAGTCAGGAGCCACAGAAATTGAAGGATTATAACTCAATCAATGCAGCAACAAGATCCATTCCACAGGAAAGCGTCATCTATAGGAGCCTGGTATATGAAGTGAATTAGCAAACAGAAAATGATAGCGTGAGTGGGCAATATTAAAAGACAGGTGTGGAACAAGACAGCTTACCCTTGCTGTGGCCTGTAAGAGCAGCTTTTATTTTCATCAATTGCACTGCAGGTAGAGCAGCAGGATCCTGGCCACCTTGGTCCAGAGATTGTACCCAAGGGCTGTAAGGATGAGGTCCTCCCTGCACTTGCCACTTGTGCATCCCTCTCTGATGAACACTCTCCACTTAATGATAGCAGGGTCTAGAGAGATATCCAGGTGTATATAGAGAGATCAATGTGGAGATAGGGGATGAAAGGGTATTCTGTCCCCTAACTAATGACATCAAAGAACCCATCACTCACCATTTTGAGTGTCTCCAGGAATCAAGTATATACACAGCTCCCTAACAGCCCATACTTCTGCAAGCAAGGGTTCATGGACTTGAACCCAGTGCTCCAGAGTACAATCCTGCTCTCTCAGATGGTTGTGGAAACAATCTCTTATTGGGATCAACTTCTGCATCAGTTGACCTCGTGTATCTTCTCTGGAAGGCAAACAACTCCATCTATATGATAACATGGACGGTGATTCAAATCTCATCCAATATTGCTGCCAATTGTTGGAGCTCTTGAGTGTATGGTGTGGGTGTACTGTTATAGAAGCAGTCAGAAGCCCTTTGCCATGGTGTGAGGGCAGAAGCCTCATAGGATGAATGCTCATGACCCCCTCCTTCCATAGACCACTGTATGCCTGCACCATTCCATTGATGAGGGGCATACTCCACATCAGACAACAGACCAGTAAAGGCACCACCTACAACATCACCAGGGTGTAGAGGAAGAGCTTCAAAATCTCCCCATGTATCTTGTGAGTATATCTTGGCAAACTCCTGGCAGCTTGAAGGACCATTGTCATCATGGAACAGAACTCCAGTGTTTCCATCAAGCTCACCACTCCTTGCTGCACATATTTGCTCAGACTTCAGAACTGGAATATCTATAACACCACTGTCTGTGTCATTACACACATCAGTGGCTATCATCTCAAATTTCACAGGATCACATCTTTGACCATCCCATGCCAGACTTGGAAACCCTTCAGCAGATCCTTCCGGAAGTGAGAGCTTTGCTGGCATAGAACATCCTGACTGAGTCTGGCAATCATCTCTGGCAGTAAGCACAGAATCTTCAGAGTCTTCATCCAACTTGACACGATGAATAACACTTGTAGGGGACAGAGGCTGTTTCTGCTCATGCCCAGCTGCCAGTTCTCCCTTGTTCGCATCAACTTTTCTGGCTTGCACCACTGGCTCCTTGGGCACTTTCTGGAGCAAGCCTTTGTAGTGTTCTAACTTTGCATGACCTCTGTCACTCGCCCTTCTCCTCATACTCTCAAAAACTTGAGGCACATTTGGTTTGGTTTCAGTCAACCCACCTTGTGCAACCAATGCACATGGCAGCAGCTTGGATTGTGCCAGCTTTTGTGACACTGAGCGATTTCCAACTCTTGAATTTTCTTTCTGTTCAGCAATTGATTGAGAGAACTGACCAACACGTACAGTGCTTTCAATGGCAGGATTGTTGCACAGTACTTTCAACTCCTGTTGCAGATTTCCTTTAGAGGCTGTATGTGGCAAGTCTACGGATGTCGTAAGCATATGTTCATCCTCACTCTGCTCACAGTCAACCTCAGAAGTCTCTGGACTGTCAGCCAGCTGAGAGTTCAAGGGTTTGTGTGTGGAAGGATCAAGTCCCATGTGCCGCAGCTTTTTCTTCAAGCGGGTGTTCCAGTAGTTTTTTATCTCATTATCAGTTCGCCCTGGGAGCTGTGCAGCAATTCTCGACCATCTGCCATAGCACAAGCTCAAAGTAAACAAACATCCCACAGAAATCTGAAGCTCTCTTTTCTCGGGAACAAAATGGGAGTTGGAAAGGATAAAGTCTTCCATGATACAACAGCTTCCCAGATTTTCTGTTTGAATATTCAGAAAAATTGGTTCCTATAAATGAGGGGACCTAAAGCAACAAGTTTTCTCTGGGGCTATTCCAGTCAAGGAGGGTTCTACCTCATAAGCAAGAAACATACAAGTTCTAACATACAAGAAACAAACACTGACTGTTTTGTACAAGCTTTGTGGCTAATGTGTTCAATCTTAAACGATGCTGGCAAAAGCTACATGACGCCAGCTACATATGCAACTCTCAGAACTCTGGTACTGGCACTTCACAGATAAGTCCAAAACTGGGTGATTCACAATAGGAATCCCATATTGTACAGTGCATAATAAGTTTTGTCAATTTGAAGTGCAGTTCCTCAACTACTTGGGAAGTATGAGAATCTTAGAGAGGTAAGTGTCTTCTTCACCTGTTCCCTAGGGAGGCGTGAAGCTCAAGAATGAGTTGTTCTTCGGCTTCAGCGAAGATCCCGCGCTTCAAATCAGGCCTCAAATAGTTTGTCCATCGAAGACGACAGCTCTTGCCACAGCGCAGGAGCCCTGCAGTACTTCACACGAAATATCTAAATCAGAAATTTTCAAGCAAGGCCGTTAGTTGCCTCCTCCAACAACAACTCCAGATTTCACGCAGAGGGAACGGTACTGGCAGCTCGCTCTTGCGTGTAAATGCAGCCACAATTGTACACAGAGTATAAAAGATGTCGTGCAGCACAGGAGAGACAAAACGTCGACCGATCCGCGCATCATATTATGAGAGAGAGAGAGAGAGAGAGAGAGAGAGAGAGAGAGAGAGAGAGAAACGAAGATCACGAAAAACATCTATCTATACCTGCAAGCTTCGGGACAGCCCGCCAGCAGCCGAGGCCATGAGTGTTGATGAAGGAGACAAGCTTCTCGTCTTCTTCCGCTGTCCATGGCCCTTTCTTCAATCCTACCTTATCGCAGCACGGTTTTCTCCCCATCCCTCCAAGCTTCTAACGCCCTCGTTTATTTCCTGTTGTTTCCTTTCTCTCAGAGATCTCCCTCCCTCCCTCTCTCTCCTCACAGATCTCGATTTATCACAACGTACTGCCTTGATACTATCGCTTAAAGAAGTCGAAAGAGTTTTCTCCTTCCCAGGACTGGCCACACAACTGCAGAAAATCAACAGAAAAAAGCTTGATCTAACCAAAGAAGCAATCAATCAAGTCCGCTTCTACTCGATCAATCGGTCTCTTTCCAAGATTGTTTTTCTCAGTAGAAATTCCTGAATCCGGCTACTGCGGTACAAGAAATTGCGTTACCATTTAAATCCACAAAAATGCCTTTCGAACTGCAAACAATAAACAGGAAGGGAAAAAAAAAAAAAAAAACCCCCACACCCCACCCACCCCTCACGCAAAAAACCAACAACCCCCCTCACCCCCACCTACAAATCCCCCCCCATCTAACACAAAACATGCCTGG
>Ga0116231_10009967_pt1 | contig 15616 bp, 6 predicted proteins | sample S1TSphgellanicum_2_FD_89695 | JGI IMG/M metagenome (GOLD analysis project Ga0116231, IMG submission 89695) | Host-associated microbial communities from peat moss isolated from Minnesota, USA - S1T2_Fd - Sphagnum magellanicum MG | ecosystem: Host-associated > Plants > Peat moss > Unclassified...
ACGATAAGTGAATTAAGATATTAGTTGGGATCTGGGTTTCAGGACCTCGACAGACGGACAGTTGGGATCTAGGTTTCAGGACCTCGACAGACGGACAGACGCCACTGCGGGTTCTGCCATAGAAAAGGCCGGTTCTGGCAGCGTGTCTCTCCGCCACCTGCGGGTTCTGCCATAGAAAAGGCCGTGTCTGTGCAGAATTGTCGTCGGACAGACAGACAGAACAAGTGAATTTATATAGTAGATTAGCCCACTTTGTCTTCAACGTGAAATCTATATACAAGAAAAGTGGACTCGAGAAACTCAAAAGCTTCCGTAAGAAGCGCAGTAAGAATCCCAAACAGACAAACGCTCCAACTGTAGTAGTGGCTATGACTTTCCGTCGAAATTTAATAGTATCGGGTACAATAGCAAAGCCTGCAGTTGCAAAAGCACATATGGCAAATGCAATTGAAAATGCCAAACAAAAGGAAGCTGCAACAACCGAGTGTTCGGCTTCAGCAAGTGGCGGGCCTTTAACCGGCATGGCAGCAGTTGCTGCAGCAAGAAACGTGGATACGGCAAAGTAGAAACACAAGCTGTTGAACACCCAAAACAGTTGGGAGTCGCCAGCAGTTGGTAACGTTAACCACGCTGTAAATGTGACTGTTGCAAGAAGTGCAGCACCCACCAAAATTGCATTGGCAGTGTTGGAATATGCCTTGCTTTTGTTGGAGGTGAGCTCATAATATGAATGCAACTGAAGCACCGTCGGGTAATCACGGTTGTCCATAGCAATGTCCAAAGCTGTCTTTCCATTGATGTCTTTTACATTGGTCTTGATAGTATCTTTTTGTCGTAATAACGTTTTCACTGCAGAATAGTTGAAATGTGTGATCGCAATGTGGAGTGGCGTCTGGCCTTTGTGGTCACGACGGTTTAGAGCTTCTGGGCAGTTGGCGTGGATAAAATTGATCAGTGCTTTGGAAATTTCGTCATTCTCCTCACCCGTTGCTCTCCAGTTTGCTGCTACAGCAAAGTGAAGAGGTGTGCATTGGTAAGACCGGTCATGAGCACCCACATTTATGACCTCGTCCTTGTGCTCTGGATGCCAAGTTAAAAGCAATTCCACAGCTTCTTTGAATTGGCCCCTCACAGCCAAGTGTAAGGCAGTGACTCTTGAGACTCCAAAGATTTTGTCTTCCAAGATGTTGGCTGCATGAAATTTGTTCACCACCAAATTGGGGTTGATATTTTTTCCATTCAGCAACTCTTTGATCACAAGTACTCTCTGATCGTCATGATCAGGTGAATGGGCAGCCAAGTGCAAAGGTGTGTAACCAAATTGGTCCTGCACATTTATATCTATCCCTGGCACCCTACAAATGTAGCTCACAATCTTAACCTGCCCATTGGAGGCTGCCATATGCAATGCTGTTCTACCCTTCTGAACGGCAGGTAATGCACTCCCCACTATCACATCCTGCATCCCCTTACTTAGATTAGGATGGTCGCTTATGTACTTCTCCTTCAGTTTCTTTGAAGACTCGGAAGACCAGCCAGCCTTAGAATTCAAGTTAACACCAGCCCATAACTTGAGGAATTTTTCAGGTGGGCCAACCATGGCTGCATCCATTAAGTCGCTATGAGATTCAGGAATCAAATCTTGAAGATCGCCCTCTGCTGTCAGTGCTCCTAGCAGCTTTAGCAGCTCCTTTTCAGCTGACTCTTGCAGACTGTTGCCGAAATTGAAGGCGTCCCATAGTCCTATTTTGTGCTTTGAATGTGGCGTCTCCATCCCACTTGTCAAAGGTGGACTCAAACAAGTGGTTGAATTTGTCAATGTTCACTGGAATATGCTTCAGGCGGATGATCACCTCTTGTTTCTCTAGGTCACAATATCAACACAACCTTCACTTGTTTTGAGATTGGTCCTCATGTCTTTGATGTTCTGCAGCACATAATATTGTTTCATCGAAATTTAGTATGAAGTAGAACTCCACACCTTGGTTAAGACAATTTTGTGTTCAAATTTTTGCACCGCAAAAGAATGATGTCATTACTTATAATTTCATAATGCAATTTATAAGCAGTGACACCATGTAATCTTAAATGTACCAGGTCTTTGCTCCTTAACCCTTAAACTTGTAGCAGTTTAGTGCAAGTGACACCCATCAAAATGACCCCCTTACATCTCTAAAACATGTAGGAGATGGACACACCTCTAAACCAACCATTTACACAAGTTAGAAGATGGATATCAAAGATAGTCTCAAGATTGATGAGTAATGAAAAACGTTTTGGTAATAAATCATTTCACAAACCCATTGAAGACTGGCGAGATTTCAGAAAACCACTACTTTTATTGTGTCATGAGCATTCAGACCACTTGCAAAGACATTTTGGCTACTCAGAACATCACTCTTAGTTAACAATATTTGTAAACAAAACTCGGTGTTTTCTGCAACTAATGAATTCATTCAAAAGTCCATGGTTGCCCCCTTGTTATAAGAAGCAATCACAAGCTCTAAGTTATCCTTTTTCCTAGATACACATCACAACTTGGCCTGGAAGCTACGATCAAAGTTCGCAACATCATACCTGATGCGAGTGCTTGATTGCCACTAGTTATGCCTGAAGGTTGCTAGCTCAATATTAGAATGGATGTGACAATATATTGATGTAGCTATGATATCAGCTGTAAATGCCTCAAAAGCTCCTGCACATTCATTCGAATCAATGAAACATATTCAAATTATCATTGAATTGTGTGTGAGGCATGGAGTGCATTGAATAACATCTTGTGACCACATTGCTGATCCAAGTTCTAGGAAGTATACATTCCATGAACTTAGGTTTTAGAATGGGGACCAAAGGTTCCATTTTAAATCAAGAACTGGACAACACTAGTCTAGGCATGAAAAATTTGTGAACATGAACTCATTTGCATGAAAATCCTGGTATAATTTTTTTTATCAATCCACTAGAAATGATCAGCAGCTAATTACGAGGTAATAATATACAACGTGGTACCATCCAGATCATACTTACCCTAGTCCTCTTGAAGTTGGAGAAGCTTCATAAGGCTTGGAGAAGCTTCACAAACTCAATGCCTCCAACTCCCCCAATGTAAGAGCATCTCCAGCAGTGCTCCGTATGTGACCCTGCAAAAGTATTTCTCACATCTGGGAAGTTTTAGTTACTTACTTGTTTCCAACCCCACCTCATAAAACTAAAACTGGGACTGCAAATAGGTGGGAGACTACTAATAGCATGGCATCTGGACTAATCAAACTATCTAACTAATAAAAAAAACGGAAACAGCTAATAAATACAGTTTGACTGCATTTATTAGACTCTTCCATGAAGATGTGCATTTTTTCGAGGGTCACAGTAGCCTAGTCTTGCAGGGGATCCAGTGGTTATGACTGCTGCATCTCATCCAAGATTTCTCATGCAGGGCCACATTCTGAGCACCAGTGCAAATGCTCTAAGATAAACAACACTCTACAAAAACAAACTAAAGATTTTCAGATACCAACTAGAACTAATTGGGTCATCCTATAAATTTGTTTTAGCATACTTGCAAATGAAGTTTCTCTGAAACTTATCCATTTCCCTGGAACTAGTCCACTTGGGAACGTCTTCTGAGTTCATTAGAATCGGTTCAGAGCAGTGCGGGTAGATGCCAAACACCAACAAATCTATTTGAACATGTGCATAACAGTGGAGGCAACAGATTTGAGGGAACATGTGTGACATATGTTTATTGCTTGCATGTGTGCACACTTGAGACAGCAGATAGACACGTGCGGCTTCAGGTGTGGGAAAAATGACAGCATGTGCATGGACAAGACAATCCAACCTTTAAAGATTCATGCTCTGTATTCAAGAGTAGAAACTCTGTCACTCCTCTTCAATTGAGTTCGTACAAGTACAACCAGCTTACATGATACCAAGTGCACACCTTACGTTTTAGCTTTTCAAATCTTGCTAGCTTCACAAAACTTGGGGAATTTTCAAATTCATATTAAGCATAAATTAAGTGTCAAAAACAGCAACACATTCTACTTTTGTGCTGGTCAGCAGCGAGACGGCGTATATATACCTCAACATGTGCTGATGGTCTCTGGGGCTTTGTAACACTTGGGCAAACACTTGCACAGACACAGCAGTTGCGAGTCTCAACTTGTAGCGAAGCACAACTAGAGCACTGCACTTGAATAAAAGAATGCAATAGACTGAAAAAAATCACAGCCTTGGTCAAGTATATAACTAGTGTATTTCCCGCACGTTTCAGAATACTGTGGAGAGTGCCTTGGTGGGGCCTGTGGCCTTGTGGTGGAGGTACTTTTCTCTTGTTTTTTTCTTTTCTTCTTTGGGACACAAATGGACAAAATACATTACACGTAGAGGAAAAGAAAAGAAGAAAAGGAAAGCCACCTGAACCCTGAGCATGGGAATGACCCACAAGGGACCATCGTCAAAAGTTGTAGTACAATACTTTTTGTTTAGGGTCTGCCCGGGACCTCAGGTTTCCTCACTCGGTTCACAGCAGTGACATCCACTTCGGAACAACAACGGAGGTGATCTGACATTTCAGTTCAGATCACCTCATACTCTCGCCCTAGGGGGAGCTTACATGTAAAATTCCACTTCAAGTGGGAGTGGGAAATTGCCTTGTGTAAGGCATCCTCAACTTCAACTGGGAAACCTCTCTAAGGTTGTTATGCACTGGCCACATTTAAGACCATTGGCAAGTTTAACCTTTTCTCATTAGCATGGCAACTGAACTGACCACTTGGGCTTTGTTGTACCAGTCAATGAGTGGGGGAACTCAAGCTTTAGTTTTCAATTAATCTTTAGACCTACGCACAACCCTATTCTGCTGAACATTGAAACTAAGGGTCCCCTTTTACCATTTGCATCAGTCTTCTAAAATTCTATCTAACCTACCAAAGCCTATTGCACAATTAACCATTTGTTCACTCAAGATAACTAAGAAAAAAATTCAGACTATCAAATCCAGCAATTTCATTGGCAATAAAATAATTTCTTCACACATATTCAAGCTTATTCAACACCCCTTGCATATTAGAAAACTAGAGGTACTTACCTATTCATGCTTCTATTAATTATTGAGGGGCTGCACCCACAGTTTTTCTTTCTTTTCTTTTCAGAAGGAGCCATTTGATTCACCCACCACCAATATTTTTGGAAGATGGGGCACTCCCGAACATCAAAAGTCTAGACATGCTTCCCTCCCCCCAAATCAAAACATGTTTCCTCTTTGTCACCCCCCTTTTACGGCATAGCGCCCTTTTTCACTTAATGTCCCATTTCAGGGTTGTCTACTCTGTAAAGGTCAGAACGGTGCACATGTGGCGGAAATGGAAGTTATATACATGAAACTTGAACAATGGCCAAACAATATGGGATTAAAAAATGACATGCTATTGGGAACATCTTAAGGAATAGATTGAAAACTTGGGGAACTTGTTGGGAACATAATGAAAACAAAATAGGAACAAAAAAACAAAAAAAGAACCCCTCCCCAAAACCAAAAAGAAAAAAACTAAGCCCGTTTGAGCATTCTCATTGGTTGCATGAAATTTCTATTTCCAAAACAATTTGTCACCATTTGCAACCTTGCCTAATACCTTCATTATAAATAAGGCTTACTTATTAGTAAACTAATTTTATAACCCTTGTATGTACATAATTAATGTTAAAACATTAAATTACTTTTAAGGTTGCTTATAAACATTGTAAATATCTTACTCTTATTAAATTAAGGTCTTTAAATCAAAGCTGATTTTTGCACATGTCACAAAGTACCATCACAAACTTCCAATATTAGGAAATTTCAATAGAATCAATGTGAAAATCATTAAGCAATAGACTTATTCATAAAGTCATGCCCTATTGGGCTTGAATTGCACCCCTCATTTGATGCTTCATCCCTTCCTAGATGTTGTCCACAAAGTCATGAAATTTTATTAAATAAAGGTATGAAATATTAAGACTTGAGATGAAATGCACCAAGTTTGAGAACATTTATAGCTACAATATGCATAGTAGCAATAGTGATTAATTGAAAACGTTCAAGAAATAAAAGGAAATAAAAGGACGAGGCAAACTCAGCCTAGCACCAAATTTGTTATTAAACTGAATTTCATGCCTCGTTGAAGCCCAATGTATTCTTCATTCTTATTTTTTTAAACCTTGTCCCTTATGTGATTAAATAGAGGGTTTTGGTGTTGGGTGGATGCAAGCTATAGTCATTCACTTTTGTGACAAAATGTTATTTTTTCCCTGGGTACCTTTTATTCAAATGCATGTGGTGATTAATATATCTTTAGATCTATTAATTGGGACATGGACTTAAATTAACAAGTTCATTATGAAGAGAACTATGTGGTTATTTATTAATAAAAATTCATTTGTTAGTAGTAATGGATTTTTGAAATCAAAAAATATGGATTAGTCATTTGATTGGAACATAACAAAATATTGATTCACACTAAAAAATATATGGAAATAAGCAATTACAATTTTAGTTGCAAAAGACAAAATTTTAGTTGTAACAAACACATGCAACTACAAACTCTATAGTCATTTTGCACAAGTGGCAAAAGACAACCATTTGCCAAAAAACTCCACATGGCATGTACAATCACCCTTGTAGTTGCATATTACTTACAACTGCAGGGATTTCTCATCCATTGACTAGTCATACAACTAAGCAACTATAAATATGACTACTTAAAATATTAAGCAACATTTTTTTATTTATTAAATTTAACTGACTTAATATTTTTAAAATCACATATATTAAGTAAAATATTATTTATATTTACATAATTTATGTACTATAATAATTCATATTATTGATAATTTCATAATTTTTCAGCCTATGAGTTGTTGACAGGTGTCATTACTTAAATTAGGCTAAAAACTTAATTTAAGTAGCTAAGTAGGCCACCTAATATAAGTTAAATAACCTAGAGTATGTAGGTTACGTGGAGTCAACATACCATCATTGACCATAATTATGTAACTTGTGAAGTTGGATCCTTAGACCCCAAGGATAAATATCAATTTCTTTGCAACCAAACCACCCCATTTGATTTGCAATTGTAGTGGATTGCATTTTATTTAACCCATATTTGACTTTAAACATTGCACAAACATTAATTTCAATATTTCATATTTTATTGTATTTTTCTAAATGGAATTTTTAAAAATTGACTCTTAAAATACTTTCAAATGATGTACACAATTAAATATATTTTCTTCCAAAAATGTACATTAATTTGAATAATGTTTTTCTGAATTTTGTTAAATTGAATTACGTTTTGATTATGATTTGCTGGAATTTTTTTTCAAACACATTTATAAATGAAAAATATTTTATGACTACTATTTAAAAATTAATAAATAAATAATTTATCTCCCACACATTAATCCTTCATTCCATAATTTTAAAAATTATACAATGTGATTATAATATATCATAATTTTAATTAATTCACATATAATTTTTACAAATGGATAATATATTTATCACATTTCAAAAAAATAAATCTAAATATCAATTATAATATTTATGATGTATAATACTCTTTTATATTTTAGATTTTAATCTAAATCACATTTAGTAATGGTATATAATTAATGAATTTGATGGAATTTTTATTTTTATATTTTTACAAATATAACATATAAATTTTATCCAAAATTATGGTAAAAGTTTTATGATCAAATAAATGATATATTTCTTAGACATCGTAAACTTCTATTTGAAAATATATATCATACTTGATTATGATTATAATAAGTTGTAATTTTACCAATAAGATTTAATTTACATGTATAATATATAATTAAATAATCATCATATATAATATTTATAAATAGATCATAACTCAAAAATATTTATTAAAAGTATAATAATTTGTATTGTCAATGTCAATAAAAAATACAAAATACCAATAAACAATTAAACACAAGTTGATTATCAAACAAATATTGTAATTCCAAAGATGCCACATATGTTTTAATCATCAAAATATTGTAAATGGAAGAATTATTGGCCCTAGTTGCCAAAACAATTACGATGAGTTGCAAAAACAACTAGATTTTCATTCATCCAAGGATCCATTCACAATATTGGATGAAAAATGTGCATTTTCATTTTACTTTTCCATCCAAACATGTGATAGTCACAAATTAGAGTCACATTTGTGATTTCATTCAATTATGTCAACACTATAGTTGCATGTGTGACTACAATAATTGCATATATGATTACACACATTTATGACTAAAATGACATGTAGGATTAACCTAACTATAGTTGTAAAAGTAATTGATTCGGACATTAGTCACATCTATAATTGTAACCATATGGTTGGAATGGACAAGATTTCTTCTAATGTCACATTCCAAATATGTTATTGGGACTCAATATATAATGTAATACAAGATGAATAACTCATATGAAGAATCTTTTCTTTGCAAAACTTAACTGTTTAATAATTAGGGACTTTTGAATAGTTAGAATTTGAATATTTTCGTAAGTCCACATAAGTTTCAGTTTTTGTTTGTTTTTCAATTTTTGTTCCAAAAACATATGTTTTTCAAAGTTTTGGATGAGGCACTATTCTTTTGGACTTTGTGGGTTTTCTTTTCAAGACTTCCAAATTTTTAAATGACATAAACTACATTAAATACAAGTTTTCACATAGATGTGAAAGGTTTATAGGTGATTGAACATGTATTATTCAAAAATTATGAGATTAATATTTTTTAAAGTAACAATCATGTCCATTTGAATCATTTTTAAAAATCTTATATGGACCTATAGGGACTATAATTTCTATCACTATTGAGCCATTGTATTGTGCATTCACCCTCTCATTTTTGCTTGATTTTACAGACAATTATAATAAGTCTATGCAAAATTCATGGGTTTCAAAGTGTAAAAATGACATGAAAAAAATATATATATTACTTTTATATTTAACTGATGTGTCTTTTATACTTGTGATGTTTTGATGTGAAATATGTATGATTTATATTTTAGCTGAATCTATGTAATTGTTGTGTATTAAACATGAATATGTACAAATGTCATTCATATTACCATAACTTTAAATTTATATGATTTTTGTACAAATTTATGAAAAAAAAATTTCATATAAAAATTGTTTGAACCTATGAAGCTTGGTAAGTTTGTGATCAAATGAAAGGCAACAAAAAAATTATCTATCAAAAGAAATGCAAAATTGAAAAAATTCCTATTAGATTCAAAGTCATATATAAATAAAAAATGGTTGTCAAATGAAAAGTAAGAAAAAAAAAAAGGCCTTTCAGCAATACAAAAAAGATAGGTATTATAACCTTCCACCAACAGGAATGGCTATTATTAATTGGGTTGCATTTTTATTTCAAAAAAACAACATACGATACAAAAGAATAAGTATTTTCATATCACTTAACCTTTCATCTTGTATCATCTATGTAATGTTTTTCTTTTCATTTATTAGAGTCGAGATGTAACATGGGTATTGATCCTCCCATAAAAAAATTTAATTAAAAAGTTACAAGTTTTGATAAAATTGTCAAAACAATTTTTTTTTTAAACTAGTAGAAAAATTGCCTTAAATAATAAAAATTTGGTGAAACTTGTTTTATAATTTTATGGAACTTAACACCCTAAACTTCATTTTTAAAAAAAATTTAAAAAATTGTAGTTGGAGACTCTTGTTATGGTGGGTGCAATTCCCCAAAGAATAGCAAATTTTGTGCCAATTCACTAGGGAAATAAACATTGCTATTATGTAATTATGTAGATGTTATAATGAAATCATTGTTTTGATATGTCAATGCTTGACATAATGAAACAACAATGATTCATAATACTTAGGAATGAAAGAAGTCACAAATTCCAATGAATATCACAACCTTTAACATGTTATTAACATTTTGGTACCTTTAGAATGTACTTGAAATTAATACCTTTTTGTGAATATTTCTTTTTGCAACTTCCACAAGATCAATTTTTTTCACAAAATGAAAATTCAAACACAAAAAAAACCCTCAAAATCTCAAGGAAATGCACAATTTAAAGCTGCTTTTGCTCATTAAAAGAGTTATAACTATTCAAGGCATTATGGAAAATGGGAAGTAGTTGATGCATTTGAAACTTGAAGGTGGGCCATCAAATAATGGTTTCATGAAATGTGTTGCTCATGTACAATTTGTTATTAAGTCCCCATGGGATTTTGGGGGAGGTTGCCAAAGGATACAAAAATCATTATTCATGACCATGAAAAAAACAATGCACACAAAATGGCAATGGTTAGATGGGAATCTACACATTTTCTTCAATTTGGTATGGTTCCTATGTTTAGACATGTTCAAAATTCTCTTGAAAAAGAGCATGCTAGAATCATTACTTGCATGAAGGTTTTTTTTTCACCATAATGTCTAAGGATCATTCTTTTTTAAAGCCTATTATTTGGGTCCTCAAAAGAAGGGCTGTCAAATGGCATCTTTTTGGAGTTCTTTGCTATCAAGGATGCCACGTAAAAAAATTGTTCATTGTTTTATTTTTTTATTGGAAAAGCTAGGTTGAGATTTATCATTGGTGGCATTTACTATTAATGGCACAACCTTTATGATATGATGCCATCAAAGGTTATCCACTTAATTGCAAATGAAAGTTCCAACATTAGTAAACACACACTGTGTAGCTCATTGGGAGGCTTTGGCATATAGGTGATGCATTCAAGGTTCTATCGGAGTTGCTGATCTTGGGTCATTTTGGAAACAAAGTTTATATTTGAATAGGAAGAGCTACAACTGAAGAAAAGAATTGAGAAGTGTCATGGATTCATTTGATTTGGTGCCATTAGCAATTTTGCAATTTCACTTATTGCATTAGCTTTCTCAAAGTCAAGTTTTGGAAAGAATTTTACATTACATGCTAGTTATATTCAATGTTTTTCAAATATCAAAGCTCTATTGATATCAATAGGTTATCAATTTTCAATTTCAATTCATGTTTCATCTTGTGGTTGATGTCTTTGTGGAGCTAACTAAATTGAACAAAAATTTCAATCTAACATGGTTGATATCTCAACACTTGGGTGTACTTTGGATGCATCCATTTACATTTTGAAGAGACATTTCTTATGTGACCCTAGTTCAAGTTTTGGTTGGTGGACAAAACATTTGGGACCATTTTTATCAAGAGGATGGGTTGATGATACTTGAAGATGGTTGGCAAAAACATGGCTTTGAAAATACATATCACCCCATGCACCATGGAAGGATTTTTCATAGAGATGATAGTTTGGAGAAGTGCATGAATATGCAAGCAAACTATGTGCATGTAGTTGTGGATAGTCTCAAAGAAAGATTTCTTGACTTTCTTGTGTTTAATGCATATAAGTTGTTTAGTCCTAAATATTTTCCAATTGAGGAAGAGACACATATCAATATGTGTGAACAATGATTGAAAAGATTGACATTGAAGTTCAAATTATCAAAGGTTCAAAAGGATGCAAGCAAACATGAATTGCTAAAAATTGTGAAGACCTTAATGCATGAATGTGAGAACAAGTCACTACAAGCTTAGAGATGTCATGGAAGCATGAATAAATGGTTTGTTAATTAGCCACACCTCATGCCACTTTGACAAAACATACTTGCTATTCATACAAGTCTTGTTATTTATGGAAACGAATTTTTCTAAACAAAATGCAATCAAAAATCAGCTATGAGCTTCCTTGAAGTTGGATACTCTTAATGCTTTGATGAAAGTTTCATTATACAACATTAAAATGGATAATATGGATTGGAATGCAATCTTTGAGGTGTGAGGAACGTGAAAACATCAAAATTTGTAGGATTCTTGCTTTAGAATAATTGCCAAATTTTCAAACTTGAATTGTATCTTCTAAATATTTTTTTGTGAAATGACAAAAGCTTGTGAACTTGTCATTTGAAATGCAAATTTTTAAAGTTGTCTATCACAATGAAAGTCAAAACAAAAGTTAGCATGTCACAAAAAAGACACATTAGCTTGTCAAAAATCAAGACTATTTCTAAGTTCAAATTTCTCATGTTTGAATTAGCCGCTAACACCAAGCTCAATAGTGGATGCCATTTGACCTCTAGTAATATTTATCACATCCAACATTGTATATTAATTGGAGAGGGAATGTGCCCACAACCTTTTTTCTTTTTCTTTATTTCTTTATTTATTTTCGGAAGGAGCCAGTTGAGTGGCCCATTACCAATACTTTTGGAACATGGGGAGGGGGGAGGCGGGGCATTCCCCAACATAGAAACATGTGTTGTCAGGCTTCCCTTTGGCTCCCACCCCCAGCTTTACAACTTACGTATATGGAAGTTGACACATGGCCAAACAATTTGGGATGAAAAATGAGGTGCTTTGGCAATGTCTTATGGAGCACATTGAGAACTTGAGGAACATTTTGGGAACCTGAGATGAACACATTGAAAACTCAGTGGGAACAATTTGGGAACAGACAAAAAACAAAAAATTCAGCCCTTCCTGGCCCTCACTCCTCCCAGTTTACTAGCCAAAACACTCCACATAATGGGGATACTTCATCTAAAATCTTGTGTATTGTGCTGCTGCACTAAGAGGCCTCACTCTAGAACATGAAGGTAAGAATGTACAATTAAGGTACTGGTTCATTTGCTGACAACTCAGATCCCCCAAACAGACATTTCCTTTATGCACAATACCTAGTAGGGCTGGGGCAGTCTCGCTTTTTTTTTGCGCAAAAAAGGGTTTGTCAATGAGGATCGCCTCAAATCACTTGAACTATAAACTTCCATCAATGGTTCATTGCTGAGGAAGAAATGGCGAAAATGCTTAAAACATAAGAATGAAAAATGAGTCTAACCTAGCAAGGGGAATGGAACCTCATGAGTCAACATATTCCCATCTTATCTGGGATGTTGAAATATCGGGGCTAAGTACAAAATGGTTGGTCACTTTTGAAAATTACTTGGAAGCCAACATTTAAAAAGTTCTGTGAATGCATGCGTGCTCTCATTTCCATAAAATGGCTAGCCTAAAAATTTTGAAGTTACACACCTAAAACCCGGAACATGCATGCTTTCACAGACTTCTAGGATAGCCACTTTATGAATACTAGGCTAATAGCATAGGTTATTTCATAACAATAGGTTGTATATTATTGTTCACGCTAATATTTGTCTAGTAAATCAAAGTGCATAAGTAATATGCAAGAACCCTGTTTGTAATAGCTTTAATACATGAACTGTTAGTTTACCCAAGATAACTAAGAAAAAAAATTCAAACCACCAAATCCAGCAATTTCATTGATCAGAACAATTTTTCCTAGTCATGAGCTGCACATGAGCCTAGTCAACACCCTCCATAGTACACCGATATTACAACCTTGGGCATATACAGACAATGCATACAAAATTCTAAACTTTTCTAGAAGAATGTTTTTTATGATTATTCCTAACAAAGTTCCCATTCATTTCAAACACAATGTGTCCTATGTTTGTAATGTATGTTGGAGACTCCATTTTGCAAATACTTAATAAGCTTGCTATGAAATCTTCGATCAAGCAACTCTCCAAGTTTGTTTAGGTCAGAGCAAAGTTTTCAACTTCTTAAAGTTTTTACTCTTTAAGCTTGTGATGAGGTGACACTATGTAGACAGGTTTCTTTCTCGGAAACTAACATAAAAAAATATCAATGACCCAAGTATTTAATTAAGTTATATGAGCTCTTTCACATGATGTAATGATGGAACCTTAGGAGTCATCATATTCCTATGTTTTTAAGGTGTTATGTTCTCTTTCACGTGATGTAAAGATGGAACCTTTACATGCAACCTATTAAAAAATTGTACACATGTTGATGTGATGTAAAAGTTAGGTTGAACCCATAAAAGATGGAGTCTTTTTTATTGCTTTGTTACGTCTTTTGCTTGAAAAGTAAGGGTATCCCCTAAATTATGCATGTACATAGTTGTTATTGCATGCAGTATGAAAGTACTTCTTATCCTTCTTTGTCTGCCCTTGGCCCAAAAGATGGAAGATGCCCAGATACATTCTAGAAGTGAGTCTCTTGGGTTTCCCAAAAACATATATTTGAAAGAATCAAATATCTGAAACCATATTCATATTAGAATTATGCTAATTTTCAAAAAAATATCTTATTAGGCTATGTTCACACTAATTCTAACAATTTGAAGAATTTTTTAAACTGAACTAATTGTGAGGAATCCAAAAATTTTCTTCTTTTTTTGTTAATTTGATCAACTTTGGTGTTGACATTTTTGTATGAAAGGTCAAAATTTTGTTAACTCGTCATGTGAAATGCATTTGTTAAAACTGCCTATCACATTGAAATGCAAAATGAAAATTAATCTGTCACAAAAGAAGTATGTAAACCAGTGAAAATACACCACTAGTGAGAGATTGAGAAACAGGCCTTATTTCCTCCAACATCTAGAGCATTCAGTGAAACATGCCTTATTGTGCATGGGGTGGTCCTTGATCAATTGTAATGGATATGGTATAGAGTGACTCATATTAATTAGTCGTGTGAATCCCCAAAGTTTTTTTTATTTTTTTCAGTTTTTGTGATGGGCATCATTGATTGGGTTGTCAAAAAAAAATTAATCAAGCTTTGAAAAATCCCAAAATATACATATTGTAGTCTCTTTCTTTTCAGCTACGTATATAAGTCATGAGAGTAAAACTTAGCGCAAAGGATATGAGATAATGTGAGGTGCTATTGGGAACATGTTGAAAACCCAATGGGAACTTGATTGAAACACATTGAGAACCCAAAAAATCCAAAGAATCCAACATTCCCTCACCCTCCCCAAAAGACACAAATACTGGGCCCATTGGTGCATGCTGGTCACCTCATTGGCTGCCAAGAATTTTTATGCGTACCTCTGTTCTTTCCCATTTTTGTCCTAGGCTAATGGCAGGGCACAAACTCTGGTGTTGATAGAGCTTCGAATTTCTGATCACAGAACATGACAAACAAATAAAGAACAACAGACCCAGATATTTGAAGGTGAAAGTGGGTTATTTATTTGAACCTTTTACGAATGAAGAAATTGCCAAGCAAATATGTTGCATACTAGAGTTATCCTTAAAGTCAGGCCATCAGGGGGCTAGAATGGCTAGTTTCAGCATAATAGGGCATGAAACGCCTAACTGGGAATGAAAATTTTACAAAGGAAATAACTGGGACCCATACTAGTTTTTCCACCAATTTTGGTGGTAAACTGAGTTTCATGCTGTGTTTCCTTTTTCCTGAGCGCCTGCACTGCTGCTACATACATTTTCACTGCTCCCACCTATACAACTACTACTAGTGTGGGCCCCGTGCATAATGCACAGGTGTGTTATATACCCCCCCTCGGTCCTTCCCATTTTCCACTTCGGTTCTTCTTTACCCCGTCGACCCCCCCCCTCCTTCCCATTTTCCACTCCGGTTCTTTACCCCGTCCGGAGTCAGGGGAAGTTACTTTCTTCCTGTCCTTTAACTACTGCCCGTCCGGAGACATGGGAAGGAAGTTTCTTCCTTTACTGTAAC
>Ga0116231_10009968_pt1 | contig 15615 bp, 10 predicted proteins | sample S1TSphgellanicum_2_FD_89695 | JGI IMG/M metagenome (GOLD analysis project Ga0116231, IMG submission 89695) | Host-associated microbial communities from peat moss isolated from Minnesota, USA - S1T2_Fd - Sphagnum magellanicum MG | ecosystem: Host-associated > Plants > Peat moss > Unclassified...
AACTTTCAACTTTCAACCAGTGACTTTGATGGCACAAACTGAATTGGAATCAAAACCCATTCACACTCCAACATTTAGATAGATTGAGTATCAGTGGCCGGAGTGTAATGGAAGGAACAACTTTATGTTAGAAATGGGCCACTACACTTCCTTTACAACATTGCACAAAAACTTGGACCTAAAGTGGAATCCACTATAAATACGTGTTCTTTCCCTATTGGAATAGATACAACCCATGTACAAGCTAGGGGTTTATTAATGTGACAAACCACACTCCAACGAAATCCCTAGAAAAATGAGAAATTTGAGCATCCTCAAGTTTGTAAACCATGGTTTTAAAAAAAAGAGTAAAAACTTGGTTTGCTTATCATATAAAAACCAAGCATTGGGAAACAATGGTTTGCAAACTTGGGAATAAGTGCTCAAGCGAATTGACCCCCTTGTGCTTATTGGGTTCTACTGATTTTTAGCATAATCTTGTGATAATCCATTATGTGCTATACTTTTTTCAATTTGAATGTTGTGAAATACGAGATTAGTTTGACATATGGTTAAGATGTTATAAAATCATGGTAAGTGTTAACAAAATGTTGATATAATCATTGATATGATGTTGTGATAATATTGGAACACATTTGTATTACAATGTTATTATAATATTATGTCATTGATTGATTGACATTTCATTAATATTTAATTTTGAGCACATTGTTAAAATGTTGTTAAAGTACATATACATGGAAAGAATAAGTTTATAATAGTAATACTAATGTAACCCTTAAACATTCAACACCAGCTCTTTGTCTTAAATTCTATTCGAGTAGGCTATTGTGATTACAAGATTCCTAATGTTTTTTTGTAGTCTGTTGCACTAGAGACAGAGACTGAAACCCCTTAACCATTGAAATACAAAATCCCTCATGTCGTTCATTTGGGAACATATGAACATAACCAGTGTTGGTCTGGTATTTACTTCTGAATATACCAGCCTATATCCCAGACCAACACTGGAACATACCTTGGTTCTTCTTGAAGGGGTTTGATACTCTTCACCAATTCTTGAACCCTATTTCCTTCTTGTTGCCTGCCAATTCTGGACTTGCCAAGTAAATGAAAAAGACATCCCAATTGTCCCCAAAAAATCATCAAATGAGACACAATTCATCAACACGGCAGAAAGTAACACAGAAAGCGTGGTTGAAGGCACCAATACTTTTGAGCTTGAAAAGTTTGGTATTTGCTTAACTTATCTATTTAACACCATTAAAAGAAAATGCTGTTAAGGAATTTCATACTTCACAATCAATCATACATCATTCCTGATGTCAAAGTTGAAATCTCAATGTGTTTATTATGCAAGGCAAAAAAATTTACATGATTTCAACGACACTTTAAGGTGAAGGTGGTTATTGAAATCTTGCACACTTTCATGGCTGTTAATTTCACAAAATAAGCAGACAAAAACTGCGCCACAATCCCTCATCTCTCAAGTCAGAACTGACAAAAATTACACAAAGAGAGAGATGAAGATAAAGTATCACATACTTGTTTGTGCACGCAAGTGTGCTGAAAAAGATATGTGGTAAAAAGCATGATGTGTTCAGTGGAGGGAGAGTAGCCAGAAAAAAAGGGTGCCCAATTTTGTTCCACTCGCAGCTTTCCAATAGTAAAGCACCTGCAGAAAATTTCTAGGATCTCAAGGGCACATTAGCATGTGAGATTTTTCCTCCACCAAAGGGGTGGGAGCTTCCTTCTTCAAAACACCCTGCCTATTTTTTAAAGCAATTGCTGTGATGATCATCTGCTGCGTATCATGGGGGAAAAAATAAATTATAATTTTATACCAGTGCTTTATGTTGGGTAATGCTCTTGGAGAGGGACATTCTTGAAATAAGTGCCCAGATCCTTGGCTGTTACCAAACACATATCAGTCACTTCAGTTTGGATAGTTTGAATGTGTAGTCGTTGCATCCGTGTAGGGTCAACACAGGGTCAGGTCATGAGTGTTTTTGGGACTTGCTGAAGCTTCTCGGCATCTTTCCATGCACAAAATAAGGAAGAAAGTAAAAGTCTCTCATAACTTTGCTGAAGACCAAAGACATCGACATTTTTGTCACTCTATTGTTCTCTGACTCTAGCCACTAGGTACCCACAACTTCACTCAAGAAGAAGAAAGAAGAAGAAGAAGAAGAAGAGCTGCTCCTCATTTCCATGGAAATTTCTGAGCTAGAAATTAGATGTCTACAAGCTTTTTATTATTATTGTCTGCTTTAATTGGGTTTAATGAATTTATGAGTAGAAAAGTCATGATTAAAATTCTTGAACTTCTGATCACGTTCAAGTAGTACTAGATCCATGATATGGATCAACTTCCTCTTTTCATCAAATTTTTGTGCAGTCAACAAGCATCAGCTTCCATCACCCAGGAGCTTTGGATCAAAAGCTTGAAGCAGTTGATCAGGACTGATGGGTGGGATCAAAAAGGCTTGAAGAATCTTAGTAGAAACTAAGTAGAGAATCATGAAGCAGTCAAGCAATTTCATGTAGTAATCTTAGTGACCTTAATGCTGATAAGTACTGAATTGTATTTATAATAAGATTTTTTTCTCTTTCTTGTAGACCAAGATTAATCATAGAAATGGAGAAGAAGAAGAAGAAGGTGAGGAACAGAAACAAGTTGGATTTACAGATGGTCTGATTTTGTTGGCGAGATTTGTTGTCGCTTGCAGAAAACATCAAGAAGTCTTGATTGACTCAATTGGAGCTTTTAGCTTTCGTGAGCAGTCACCGCGAGGTGGCTTTGTCTTGTGAGTCTTGTGATGAGTCCCTCATCTAGTTTCGAGGTTGAAGTTTGTTGGGAAGCTATTTTCAGGCTGGGAATCGATATTCGCTTGTGATATTTTTTTGGTCTGTTTTCTGTTTTTGGTGAGATTTTTTCAAGCTTTTTTGTAAGTCGGATGACTCAGAAGCGTGAGTTCTCGAGAGAGTTTTGGTCTCCAAGTCCCTCTTCTCTCTCTCTCTCTCTCTGTGCCCAACCTCTTCTTCCCAACAAAGTGTCTGAGAAACAACAGCATCATAATTGTATCACCACCCACGGCTTCACCGCTGATCTCTTTCTTCTCCTCGCAATTGTAAGTAGACTCTACTTCAAGGCCCGGACTTGCCCAAGAGATGCAAATTTGTGTCCGATGATCGTTCAGGCTGCTACCTACCTACTTTTAGGAGACTCCAAGCGCAGATATTTCTTGTGTTTCTCGTGCAATTTTGGAAATTCTTGCGAGAATCTTAAGATCCTATCCGAACTTCTATTACGAGCTTGAACTGTATTCATGCCACAATGGCTCAAGAAACAACAATGGAAGCATCAAGAACATCATTGGTGTGGAGATCATCCACACAGGAGATCAAGGCAAGCATGAACAAAAACCCTTGTTGTCTCGTTATTGTCTAGTGCATCATCATGATCCTCTCTAGCATTTTGGAGACAAAAGATCATATTTGATTCTTTCTCAAGTGTGATTGTGGTGAAGAATTTCTGATTCTTTTTTCTCTTGTGAGATTACAAATTCTCCTTGAGTTCTTATTATCACCAAGAAAATTCTCTAGGTCGACCTCCCAACTTTAGTAATCTGTTTGAACATGTGTTTGTTTTCTCTCCCGAAAACAAGGTTCAGTTCAGCAGGAACAATGGTTGCTTGCTTCCAAGAAAGAAAACCTTCTCGACTCTTGGAATCTGTAAAGACTGTACCAAAGAAGATATTGAACTGATTGTAATGATCGAATAGGTAGTAGAGATTTTGCAAAGCATTTTTCCTTGGCAAAGAACCTTGTTCTCCTCATGTTTAGAGAGGCTTATGAATCAATTGATTTTGTAATAAAAACCATGCCTGGTTCATGCTGTATTTGACTTGTCCTGTTGGTCTTGAAACCATTTTCCCTCTTCTCTCTCTTTGATAAAGTAAATCTCACTTCCAGAGGTTTATGCCAAAAGAATATGGTGGCATCTGTAAACAAGATGTGAACAGACATTGTGGCCTCTGTGTTGGATTGCTTCTTTGTCATGGTCCATTTTGAATTCAGGAGCTCTAATTGCATGGACCTCTTGGCACTGCAGAACAAGGAGTATGTCAAGGAACAGAAGTTTGATGATGATCCAAACTCAGTCAAGGCAACAGTGCTTGTTGAACCATGCACTAGCAGCTTGTTGACAACAGAGATTGGAATGAGGATGTCAAGGATGGGTGAGTCAAGGAGGAGGACAAAGCGCATGTCTTTGGATATGGCAAGTTCTTATAGGTCCCCATATGATGCACCACCAGAGAATTATCTGGATGGGACCCCAACAGTACGCAAGCTTTCTAGCGTAAGCCAGCACTTTCTGTTTGACACTCCACCAGCTGTTGTTGATGCTCCTCTGAGGTCCAAATCATTCTCTGGTTCTAAAGCCCACCACAGTGTGCTAAGACGAAGCAAAAGCACATGGGGTGGTGAAGAAGAAGAAGATACAGGAATTGCAGGTCTGCATTCTCCTTTGCATTATGATATGCTTCAGATTCGGTTTTCCCAAAACCTGCTTTGTGAAGCCACTGTTGCAAACAGCTTTAGATATTCGAAATGTGACTCTTTGCAACATGAGCATAATTTGCAGCCAGTTACTCTTCATGAGGATGACATCTTCCCAGGAAACACAAGACACTTGTCTCGACTCAGAGTGAAAAAGATAGCATCAGAATTTGAGAACCATGCTCCAGCAAAGCTAGGCAACTTGGCAGACCGACAACAGCCTCAGGAGCGAAGTAAGCTTCGAAAACTTGGCAGATCTTTGTCAAGACATGACACAAGATCCATGAAAAAACTCCCACGTGCACCTTCATCTTTACCGGCATCTCCACTGGGCAACAGCAATAGCAACAGCCAAGAGACCCATGCAACCCAGATTTTTCATAAACTCTTACGACGAAGCTCTCGAGTTAATTCAGAAGTTTCAACTCACAGGGAAACAAGAAGCAGCTGGGAACCAGAGAGAGAGAGGGTAGTATACAAGAAGCATGTTAGTAATGCGGTAGTAGTCTGGGAGAAATGCTCCCTTCCAAAAAGACTTGGACCCATTCAAGGATTACAGAAAACACAGCAAGCTTCAACAGATGCCTCAAAATCCGAAAAACAAAATTCTTGGTGGCCTTTCAAGTGGAAGTGGAAGTCCAAAGAATTGAGACCTCAAAGATCCTTGAACAGGAGCTTGGTTGTTTTGGGCGATGAGAACAAAGTGGACATCACGACAGACCATCACCAAGAAGTATATCATGATGCATCAAGTGATAAGCTTGATTCTTCACCACTTTCTCCCAACAATTCAGCAAAGTTTACAAGTGCATTCAACATGATCAAGGAAAGGGCTTCATCAAGGCACGAGGAAAGCTTCAAGTCATGAGTATGGGGAACTTCACCTTTTGCACCAGATCAGCCCTGCAATCCAACCCAGGATGCTGAAAAGTATTTACTCCCACCTTTCAGATTACACAAGTAGCCAATGTGCATAAAAAAGAGAAGATGGTTTTGAAAACACACACTTTGGCGGGAACATGATGGGCATTTTAGGGGCAAAACCCTAGAATTTGATTTGTAGTGAAACCCTAAATTTGATTGTAGTGAAACAACTTGTCTGCATTCTTTTAGATCAGGTCCTTGTAAAATTGCATTCAAACAAAATTGGGCCCTATTTCCCATTTTCTTGTCTAAGCAACAACCTTACTCAAAGTCAAGCAATAGAAGAGTCCCAAATTGCTGACTCCACTCTCACCCCAACCCCCAAGTAGACACCAGGTTGTGAATTATGGCTCCAACAAAAATGCAATTTTCTTTCAGTAAATTGTTTCTACTTCATGATGGCAAGTTGAATTAGGGACTTGCATTGAAGGCCTCAGGTGGAACCCTACGCTCAAAGCAAGTCAGGGCCTACTAATAATGGAATCATTACACCAGAATCTGTAGACCTAATATCCATAATCTATCATTGCCTCAAAACTACGGAGTAGGTAATTTATCCATTGCTTATGGAGGTATTGGGTTCCACAAGTTATACAGCACTCTGAGAAATTTTCTTTTATATTGGTGAATATCCAATATTGCACATCCTTGGTAAGAGTGGGAGTGAGGATTCTTATGCCTATAAAGCCTATTTAGATCAGTAGTGGCCATTTATCATAAAAATCTTTTCAATTCCAGTTTATAAATGGACAAGACTATGCATTTGGTTAATAAACAACAGTATGAATGGGCCCAAAAAATCTAATCATTTGACACTATCCTAGGTGGGTTACTTTGCAAACCAAAAAATATATGGGATTATAATTCTCATTATAGGTCCTTCAAAAGCAAAAGATATACAACTAGTAAGGAAATCACAACAAGATCTTTAGGAAATTTACAAGTGCATGCACACCCACCAATTTAAAAAAAATAAAATTGACAAAAAGAGAACCACCATGGTAATTTAGGTCCTTTTACAAGTAAAAATCTAGTGTTGTCCATTGAGACTTGGGAGTTGGCATCTCATCTTGCATCTATTAACAAAAACTATATTGGCCTTTGTGTTAAGAGCTACATTAGGTTCTTGTTTGAGAAAAAATTAATATGCACCAGATTTGACAAATACAAACCCAAAAATGAAGTGAGATGGTTATCACACATTTCCCCTTAGACCTACACCATTCATCCCCTATTTGGTAGCCCCCTAAATTGTAACATGTAAATTTTATGTAAGTCATGAGGTCATAAAATTTCAAGTCTTGCTAGACTCTAAACATGTGAAATTACATAAATCACAAGATCTTAATAAAACATTTTGGCTCTCACTAGCTACCTAGATTCTAAAATTTGAAATATTACAAGGCACAATCTGTAAACCCACCCCCCAAATTTCAAGTAATGTCCATTCCCTATATACTAAAAAGTGAAATTGTAGTATGGAATTCCCCTGTATGTGTCCTTTTTGCACTATTCCAAAAAAAAAACAGAAAAGGTACCAACCCCTAATGCTTGAAATACGACCAACCTTCGTGTGCAATTGATATCAGTTACTAGAAGTTTATTCTAGTGTGTTCTCACGTTGCATGAATCAATATTAGCTGGCTACATTTTATTCTTCCATTTGTACCTGTTTTGCTTTACAGGTAACACTTGCTTTACAAAATTAACCATTTTGTTCTTCCCTTTGTACCTGTTTTGCTTTACAGGTAACCCTTGGTTTACAAATTTCTTATGCCTTTCTGCAAGCTCGCCAGTAGATAAACTTTCACCAATTGTTTTGGCTAATGAAGTCGGACGAAGCACAACACCATCCACCAAAAGCTCACGCTTCCATCCTAAACCATTGTCTTCGTTAATTTCTTCCATAATAAAAGAGAAATTTACATTTTCCCCTGAATCCAAGATATTTATTTCTCCCACATCATATTCAAACCAATTGTCTCCAACCAAACGAACAGGTGTCAAGTTTGTTCCAAGCTGTTCTTGCCTTTCTACATCTTCATTGGCCAAATAACGCATTGTTTGCTTGAATGGTGTGCTGTTATTCAAACCAAGTTTAAATACAGCAGGATATCTTAACCAACCATGGTCCACCTGGTATGCCTCTGGTGTCAATTGTAGTCGCCATGATAAAGTATATGCTCCTGGTAAAAGAGGCCAATCTATCGAACCACGCGCCGCAAACCAACAAACTTCCTGCAAGTGTGCCACTTCACTTGACCTACACAATTATCAACAGTTATGGCACATATTTCATTACATACTTGTTTGACACACCAAACAACCTTTTGGTGTGGAGCATAACTAAGCATGCATCATATTATAATGCATAAGTTAAGCAAGTAAAAAATTAAAAATGAGTCCATTCACACTTTTTACATTAATATGAAACACATGAATTGTAGCTTGGCTTATGAGTTTTTTTATGAAGTTTCATTTAGAATATCCAATATTTGATGATCAATTGAGACAAACCTAGCACCCGGACAATTTCTTTGAGGAATCCATTTCCAATATTTCTCAGTGTTCCACCAAAGTTTTAGTCCTCTTGCTGCTATGCTATAAGAAACACCTCCAGTTGGGTCATCTATCCAATATGCCTGATCATGGCCTCCAACAACAACAATTGCAATAGATCAGTAAAAGGATATGCCATTTTGTGGAAGATAGAATAAAGATAACTATCTGATTATAGTTGGCATCTAAGTATAAAGTTTGTTGAAATTCCATTGGAACATGATAGTAACTAGTCAATCCTTACAACTAAAATGGAAATCCAAGCGAGAACAAGATTGGACATTCTGGGAATGATTTTAGATCACATTGTTCTTGAATGTGTCAAATCTATCAAATACATTCTGTAAAACAACTTGGATGAGGTGATGAGAGGCTGATCAAACTAAACACCAAAATGAAAATGCCTTGGTACCTAACCAAATTGCCCAGGATAAAAGGTCCAAGAAAAGGCTTATAAACATATAGGTTGAGCAACTGTTGGTGAAACAGTCAATCTATCCACTGGTTTTAAAAGTTCCTCATTATCACACACTTTGCAATAAATGAGAGAAGGTGATGCAAATAAAATTTAATGAAAAACAAAATCTTCTATAGAAAATGAGTGGGCTTCATGATATGAAAGTGGAGGTTCTAATATTAATTTAGCATGTCCAATGAGAAGGTGTGTAACCAAGCCCTATCATTTTTGTGGGTTTGTAAAATGGCAAACTTGTCCAATGATCATTTGAGTGTAGCCCCTTTTATCTCATTTCAAAATTGAATAAATTGGACAACTAAAAGATGAGTAATATTTTGTTAATGGCATATGTTCAATGTCCACAAGGGTGTGTGAACCTGTTCATAAGTCATACCTCTATATAACTTGTTCTCCAACTCATGGTATGTCATGAACTTTCCATTCATCAAAGGTCATTGGTTGATTTGTTGTTTCAATTGAATTGAAATAAGTGTCCCATAACTAGTATCCCATTGTTTGATTGCTCAACTTATGAAACACAAAAGTTGTACAACCAAGATTTGGAAGGTATTTTTTACAAATCCTTAGCAATACACTCACCCTTGAACTAATATACCTTCAAGTGAACATGCTGCTATATGTGATTTAGTGTTGTTGGAGTAAATCACCTAAGGTTCAATATAGTTTAACCCAACAAGTAAACAAAAGTGTGGTGTTAGAGATGCACACCTGTCCAGCATCATGAACGCCACCTACAATGAGAAAGAAGGGTCTAAGTTATGAACAAATCATAAGACATGTATATTTTACCATCAAGTATTACAGAAGTTTTGCAAGACTTTCATCATATGGATCTTCATACTTATAGATTCCATCAATACCCTAATATAGATAACTTGAATTTAAAGTACAAGATCAAATTGATAGCACACATGTTGCCAAGTTGTAAGTAGTTATTTCTTTCATTGAGTAGGAAAATCTAGGTACCCTACTAAGAGTTTGTGAGAAAAACAAGATTGTTCAACTTCATACCCTTTTATATGATAAAGGTTAAAATATGAGACAATTTCATTTTTTTTAACAATTCCCCTAAAATGTTTGGACAAAGCATTAAATAAATGTTTCAAACTAGGTTATTATAACTCATGATCAAGAAAAGGCATTTATTATTACCTTGTGACAGGGGACGTGTAGTATTCACGACATCCAACCTACACCAACAAAATACCAAACCAAATTTACCAAATTATTAACATTCTCAAGTTGTTCAATTGGTTCTTAATTGTAATCTACAATGTACCATTTAAGAACTTTCATTACATTATACTTTGCTAGTCTATCACAATGGACATTTAAAATCCTTTGTGAATTAAGGATAGAATTGATCCTAAATTTTTGAAATGCCTTGATTAACATGTCAATCAAATGAAGAAGAACATGTGATCTTTCCCTATTTTCGAAAAAAATTACGATTAAGAAGAGACACATCCATGGCATAAACCCTCTTTAGATCACCATGACAAATCAGAACAAGTAACTTCAATACCAACATTTGATTAGGCAAGCATTCAGCAAAAATTAGGCAAAACAAACTATCAAAATTCAACATGTTAATAAGCAAAAAATGATGAGCTCACCAAGGTTCTCCTAGTAGTGGCGAGCAATACTTCAATGGTGAGCGATATTCTAAGTAATCCCTTCCAATCATGGAAGCTGAAATGAACCTGTGTTGACATGCAACATTCTTTGCTATAAAAGATCGAGCATGGAGAAAAAAAAATCTCAATGTGGACTAGAAACGGATATCAAGGGAATATTATGGCACAAAGGGACAAACAAAAATTCCCTAATCATAGAGGAGCATGACCCAATATGTCAACAACATAGCATACGTACTACACAATCTAACAACTGACTACAAAAGGAAAGAAATTAAAAAATTGGTTAGATTTACAACTATATGAACTTGAGCAATACCTGATTTCAAAATCCTCATTTTTTGGATCCATCCATATAGGAGGGTTCCGAGAGTATAATGACTTGCAAGCGTCAAAGGAAGTGACGCCCAAGCTCAACACTTTTGCAAGCTTGAGCATCTGGCAAATAGTGGAGAAATTTGGCCGCTTCTCTTGATCATGACTCCAACAACTAGTGATACAGAATCGTAGGTAATCGAAACAAGAGTCATTTGGCAAAAGCGGTCTAAAGTTTGGCTCTGCAATCTTATCATGAATTTCACTTTGGTTCACATCCATGCCAGTGAATGGGATAAGAATCTCAAAACATACCATAGCAAAACTCCAAACATCAGCCTTTGTGAGAAACTTTCTGGTCTTTTTTCCACGTATCGTTTCATCATCATGAAGGTTCACCTCAGGTGCAGCATACCTTGTTGTGCCCCCACTTGTTTGGTTCCCCATAGTTAGTGTCTTGTCATAAGTTTTTGCCAGCCCAAAGTCTGCTAGTTTCACTAGCACATAGCCTTCAGTAGAATCATCGACAAGAATGTTTGAAGTCTTGAGCATAGTTATGACATTCTTGGTGCGAGAATGTTATGGAAGCCCAAAGAAGCAAGAATTTTAAAGAATTTTTAAAAAATTTATAGATCAACCAGTGTAATTTGGTAAACATTCGCAAGTAAAGAATGTTATGACAAGGTGCTAAATGAAGAATTTTAAAAAATTTTAATGTGCAAAATGAAGAATGTCATAACTATGGTCTTGAGGTCTCTATGGACAATTTTATTCTTGTGGAGATACTGCATGGCTTTTGCAACTTGCAACATTATGTCAATGGCAACGTGCAACTCAAATGGCTGACCACCTCTTTTCTGAGCTTGGACCTCAATGTGTTTTTCAAGGTTTTGAGGCATACGCTCCATCATAATGTAGGCTTCACTTTGCTCCTCCCAATGCCACAAAAATTGTACAATGTGTGGATGATTGCAACCACTCAAAGTGATGACTTCTTTCTCATTTGACTTCACAGATTTCACCGCACATTTGCGCTGAAACCATGTTACCTCAGTCACAAGGCCATATGCACCGTTGCCTAAAGGCCTGCCCCATGTAACATCCTTCAACTTTGAATGTACCATTTCATCAATGTGAATATCTTCTTTCATTTGTGACAACAAGTAGACAGAAAGAACGTACTCGTGATCCTCGTCCTTGGCATGCTCCTCCTTCACTCGAAGAAGCTTAGAAACTAGATTCTCCTTATCAACTTCAGCTGCCCTTTGCAAAGAACTACCTTCTTTCACCAACTCTTCAAGAAGGGCACTCTGCTTTCTCATTGCCTTCACTGCATTTTGAACTACAGATTCTCCTGAGTCCAAGTCTTGAACAGATGCAATCTCTACCATATTTGCCCACCATGAAAGCTCGAGTCGAATCTCCAGTATCTCCTCTTTTATGTTTGCCAAGGTAATGGCTGCATCAAGCCATGATGAGTCTTTACACATGCATTTCCCCATAAGACTCTCTGCCCGCTTCACCACCAAATCCAGTTCTTTGAGAGCCCTCTCTCGATCATCTCGTTTTGATGTTGACAAGTCTTTGCCAGGATCATCCAAGATAATCCTTATGTCTACAAGTATGTTGTCCAAATATCTGCAAAGCTCTTCATTGAGCTGAACTTGGTCAAGCTCGTCATTGAGCTGAACTTGGTCGAGCTCGTCATTGAGCTGAACTTGGTCGAGCTCGTCATTGAGCTGAACTTGGTCAAGGTCCACTGGTCTTTCTCCAGGAACACTCGATCGCATGTATGCGGACACTTTTGTTGTGAAAAAAGACCAAATACTGCTTAGGAAGCTCATCGTAGCCGTGGCCCACTCGAGGTGTTTGGTGACACTGCTAACGTGCAGCTTACTTAAGGTGAGCTAAATCACTCTGAGAGAAATTCAGCGTAGGTTAAATGAAAGAACGTTTCTCAAGCCACCCAGACCAAGAATGCATGAATCACTTGAAGTGTCCTCCTCCAATCCTAGCAATAGCCAACTGCAATAGAAGGGAACCGACAGAGCCACTGAGGAACTACACGTGGAGAGAGCTCAAAAATCAATCAAACTTGAAATTTTCATTACTCTGGGTTCATACGAGGGACAATGCCCACTCCCTTAAGAGCACCGAAACCCTTTCAAAAAAAGGTTGGATTGACAACATTAGATAACGAACCAAGCTTCCAGATATGCAAAGTTTATGCAAAAAATCATTTAACCCAATCCTGAACTGGAGAGCCAAGAGGACAAGAATCATTCTCACTCCGCTTACCGACAATCAAACTCTAATTGGTCTTCTGCTTGGGATGGTTTCACAGGACAAAGACAAGATTGTAGAAACTTTGGACAAACTCTAGGCGCAGAACAACTTACTCAGAGCTTCACAACAGACGATGATTTCACTGAGACCACCAACCGAAGCGCCTGATCTTTGGAGGTCAAGAGTCTCAACGAAGAAGCTACAACTCCTTTTTGAGTTTCTCAGCACTTTGAGTTACGGGTCATCAAAACAACCCCTGCATCGCAAATCGGAAACACACAATCAGGCATGATTGTTGAAGCTCGTGAGCGTAAACAACTTATGCGATGCATGAGGACAGATCATCCTTCTTGTAGCTATTTCTTCACAATTAGACCCCAAAAAAAAAATCAAAATCAAAAGAAAAATTTACATCAAAATCATCCTCAACAAAACCTTGCCTGCTCCTTGGGGCTCAAGTGAATACGCTGCTGATCCTTCGCTTGTATTTCTCAGCACTTGAAAAGAAAACATCGACAAGATCACAATCTCTTCCCCCTCCTCTCCCCCAACAACCGCGCCTGATCTGTGAAGGTCGTAACGACGTCCCCTGGGTATTTTTTCAAGTGCCAATTCAAGAAAGTCACTCCTACTTGCGTGTTTGTTTGGGCCAATTTTCGTGATGTTGATCAAGTGGCTATCATCCATTAGTATATGTGGCTAAATTTGTAGGCAATTGTGAGGATTTCTGGGGATCTTTATAATATATATATATATATATATATATATATATAAACTTTTTGTTTAAAAACACGATATTTATGACACAATTATTTTTCTAAGGTATTCTTTGCAAAATGGCTAAAATTCATCGCAAAAAAGTCATTTTCCCACTTGCAAACAGGCTCCGAACTTCAGAGTCCCAACACTTAGCCCTTCCAAGAAAGAAGGACAATTAATCAAATTTTAATGAGTAATACGTAATGAATTGGAGAGCCACTTGCATTATAAGAGCATCTCCACCAACTCTCAGTATGCAACCCTGCAAAAATATCTCTCACATCCAAGTTTTAGTTATTATCCTTTTTCCAACACCACCCATAAAACTAAAACTGGGACTGCAAGTAATAACAACTAACTTCAACCAATCAAACTATCTAGCCAATCAGAAACAGGGAGAAGGGATTTGACTCTATTTATTAGACTATTCCAGGCCTCCTCCAAGGCTCTGAAAGGTGTGAGGATTTTCAAGCTGTCCAGTGGATCCACTGCATTTGATTGATGAACCTCATCCAAAATTTTTAAGGGTCAGATATTGAGCGGTGGTAGAGATGCTCTAAGATAGTCGGAGTCATCTGGGGAGCAAAGGAACATAAAACCCCATCAAGTTTTGGCTGTTCCTCACCCCAACCAGCCATTAGCTTGGAAGGGCCAAATTTGAAAAGCCAAACTTTATTGGCAGCGGATACCACTCAAAGATGGGATAGGTGGCAAAAGCAGAGGAGATAAGGGGGAAACAGAAGATGACTTTATGAATAAGTCTAATATCATGGTTTTTTTCGCAAGAACACCTTAATAAAAAGTCCTCCACCCACAAATAGAAACTCCATGTGTAATAGGTAGCTACACCGGTTTCTGTAATTAATGTTAATACCAAATTAATGTTAGTTCCCATTTAATGTTATTAACATTAATGGAGGAATGGGGGTGTGACCAGTTATGGGGTGGCCAAACGGAAACCTGATTATGGCTACTGAGTTTGGAAATTTGATCTTTTTGGTTTAAAGGTTTGAGAAATTCAACCCGCTAGAAACCAGTTTAATGAAGGCGGCTGGGTTTATGATTTTGGGGAGGTGTGAATGGCAACGGTGCATGGGAAGCTTGGGCCGGAAGCTTCAAAATCGAACGGAAGGAGGTGGTGAACGGGGGGGGACGATGGGAGTTCGGACGGGGGAAATCAGAAAGGCAGGAGGTCCAGAAAAATGCAGGTGGTTGGTAGAAGTGAGGGAGGATGGAGAGTGGATTGGCGGTAGAGCAGAGCTGGGCTGGTTGTGAGCTGGGCTGGTTGTTGAAACTTTTCCGCTGCGCCAGCAACTTGGCTGAGGTAGCTCTGTAGAGGACTTAGGAAGGTGTAATGCCGAGGTAAGGGAAGGATTGGAGGGATCCGAGCTATAGAATTGAGGTTTGGGCTGCAGTGCTTTGCATCAGGGATGTTGGTTGTGGTCGGAGTGAGTAGCAGAGAGGAGAGGAGGAATCCGGAAGGTGGAAAGAAGGAGTGCTTTGAGTGAGGATGTAGAAAGGCTTTGAGATCGGCAGAGTTGCTGATCATTTGGTATGAGGATGAGTTGTTTGGAGTAGCATTGGCAAGCGTGGTACGAGCTGTCCAGGGTTGGTGTTGTTCAGAGTGCAAGTTGGACTCAAGGAGAGTCAGGTCATAGGCTTCTGGTCTAGCAGAGAGAGAGAAAAACATGCATTTGTAGCATACTGTGTGGGATCAGGTTAGAGGCTCAAGGGAGCTCACGAACACCGAGAGCTCTGACCTCAAAAGCATTACCTGAACTGATGTCTGATTTTTGGTGCACACTCTGGATCCAGAAAGATTGTACCCTCTGGGGATTTTTCATGAATGGCAAGGTGGGGGTTTTGAATTCAGCTTTTTTGTTTTGCTGATCTGTGAGAGTATGAGTTGATCTTGTCCAAAGGTCAGTGGATGCATGGAAAATATTCTGCGATGAGCTTGCAGGGAAAGGGGTCGGAGAGAGTGGTTTGTTTTGGATGATCAGTAGGGATACCACTCTGATCAGGCCCGCACTAGTGGTCAGCTTCTTTGGTTGGTTTCGTTCCCTCTCTTTTCGGTGACAGGGGATCTTGGGA
>Ga0116231_10009969_pt1 | contig 15615 bp, 7 predicted proteins | sample S1TSphgellanicum_2_FD_89695 | JGI IMG/M metagenome (GOLD analysis project Ga0116231, IMG submission 89695) | Host-associated microbial communities from peat moss isolated from Minnesota, USA - S1T2_Fd - Sphagnum magellanicum MG | ecosystem: Host-associated > Plants > Peat moss > Unclassified...
CGGTGATTTTGTTGAACAGGATTTTCGAAATAGAGCCGGTAATAGCGCGCGGGCCACGGCGGGGGAAATCAAGCTCCGGACGGGAGGGTCAGATGCGGGACGGCCTTGGATGGGGACGGCGGACTTGAGGCGCAAACCATGGGCATTGACGGCGTAGCGGGCCACTTCCGTGCCCAGGTAACCGTCAAGTCCGCGGCGTGAGGCGCCCGGCTGATAATAGGCGTTTTCGATGCGCAGTTCCATGAAGGGCCGCAGGTCTACCCAGCTCTTGCCGGGTTCGAAACCGTTGTAGTCGTGGAGGATATTTGGGAATTCAGTCTGGTGTTTATCGGGGAAGCGAAGGGAGTAAGTTTGCGGGCCGGGAAATTAATACTTGGGGGGCGAGGTGTCAAGATTATTTGCCGGCCTTTTTGTCGCGCTCAAAATCGTCGATTTGCGTGCGCACGGCGCTGATCTGCCCCATGCGGCCGCGGCGAAGGTTAGCACTGGTGGCGAGGTCGCAGCAGTCGCGAGCGGTTTTGATTTCCTGTTTCCATTGATCGCTGCCGTGCTGAGCGAGGGCCAGGTGCGCTTCCGCCAGACTCAAATATGACCGGCTATCGAAATCCAGCGAGACCGAGCATTCCAGTTCGCGGATGGCTTCCGGCCAGTTTTCCCTTTTGAGAGCGAGCAGGCCGTTAATTTGATGGTACAGGGCTTCCAGCAGCCGCCGTTTGGGGGCCGCGACGAACTTCATACGGGCGTATCCAAGACGGGCCATGCGGGCGGCCTTGGTTAAATTGCCCCGGCGGTCCGCGCAAGCCTGAGCGCGCAGCAGATAACTCCAGACCAGCAGTTCGCTGATCTGCATGTCTTCGCCGGGTTTGTCAGCAGGCTTCTCCAACTGGAGGCGGCGCTCCTTTAGCTTCATGGCGCGCAGCAACTTCAGCAGATCCCCGATGCCCGAGCGCAGTTTATCTTCCGCCTGATTGAAGGCTTCGGTTTCGATATAAGCAGAACCGAGGTGAAGCGTGGATTCGAAGGGCTTAAAGCCCAGACCCTGGGCCTTGCGCAGTTCCGAGATGGCACCGTCGTAATTCAGCAATTCATGATGGAAGCGGCCGAGCCAGAAATGAGCTTTGCCGCGGTCCACCAGCTTGCTCTTTCCGAGGTCTTCGGCACCTCGTCCGAGTATCTGATTCTCGGTTATTTTGAGAACGCGCACGTATGTGTCAATGACCCGGTTGAACATTCGCCTGCGCTGATCCGGGTTGAAGATGTCGACACCGCGGTTCCAGTAAGTGCTGGCAACGCCAGACAGGGTATCGGACTCGGTGGGGGAAAAATCCAGACAGGTGTTGTATTCGGCTTGCGCGCGGTCGTAATCGCCTAAGGCCCAATAGACATCGCCGAGCACGGTGCGTTGCCAGGAACCGAGCGGATTGAGAGTGACGGCGTTCTCGGCATGATAGAGAGCGGCGATGAGGTCGCCTTCTTTGGCGCGGCCCAGGAAAGCCCGCGCGAGCGAACCATAGAGACCCTGGTCGAAGACGAAGGCTTCGGCTATGGTTCGGATTCTGTTTTGCTTTTCCGGGTCTGGAGAACGTTTCTGCAGGGCATCCATGACCAGGCCAAGGTGCCAATTTTTGGGGGCGTTCTCCGGAAGCAGACCTTCCAGCCGGGTGAGATAAAGCTGAACGTCGATCTTTTCCGTTTCCCGCAGAGTGATCTCGGTTGCGATGGTTCTGGCATCATCTGCCGCCGCCATGAACGCTGCCAAATCGGCGTTCTGGCCGAAGGATGCAATCATCTCGGCGCGGGTTGCATCGTCGAAAAGCGGACCACGCACCGCTTTCCACAACGATTCCTTCACCAAAGGAAGGGCGAGTTGGGCGTTCAGTTGCGCTTTCGCCAGCCACTTCCAATAGAGCGGCTTACCGTCAATGCCAGCCGCGATTTCGAATTCGCGTGCCGCTTCCTGATGGCGCCCCCCGGCTTCGAGAGCCCGGCCAAACTCATAATGAAGATCGGCATCCAAAGGTTTTAGAGAAAGAGCCTGGCGGTAGATGGCAGGAGCTTCGCGAGTTTGCAGGAGTCCGTGGCCTACTGCCAGATTGCGGAGGCAATTGAAGGCAATATCGATTGCAGAGGGGTCCGCGCTTCGGCTTAGCAACCTATGGCAGTAGGCGCGCCAGGCGAGTGCGGCAGCACGGGCGCGGCTTTGAACTGATTCTTTCAAGTGGTTTGGGTCATTGCCTTTTAGCATGCGGTAAGCCAAGCCCTGCAAGTTCCAGGCGCGCGCGTAATTTGCATCCAAAGCGATGGCCTGGCTGCAAAAGCGAAGGCAATCATTCAAGAGACCGGAATCCAAGAGACCGGAATCGATTTCCTTTTTCTTATTCGCGTCATTCCAGCGGCTCAGGGCAAGCGCGTAATAGGAAGGAGCAAACAGCGGGTCCTGCTCAATGGCCTTTGAGTAAGCGGCGGCGGCGGAATCCGGCTGGCCCAACTGGGTGTAGACCACTCCGAGGTTGTAGAAGCAGGGGCTGAACTTGCTGTCTTCCGCCAGAGCCTCAATGAAGCGCGCCTCGGCCTGGCGCAGATTCCAGAATTTATCATTCGCGGTTCGGGTGGTGATGCGCAGGCTATTTAAGCCTTGCGAGAAGGCATGGACGGCGCGCCAGCGGCGGGCGCCGGTGGGCACCAGGTCGGTGAAGATTCGATAGGCGAGTTGTTCCAGCATCTGGCTCAACCGCAAAGGGTTCTCGGTTGAGCCATCCATGTCGGCGTCGCTAGACACGACGCGCCAATCGGTGCCGGGATAGCCGGCGCCTTCCAGGCGTGCGATCAGGGTAATTTCGCCGTCCTGGCTATAGATGCTGCCGGATAGCTGGGGGCCTTGCGTGAACCTTCCGAATAGCCCGAGCAGGGCTCCGACGGGAATCTCGATGCCCCATAACTTCACTTTTGATTCGCTGGTGACGGCCTTCTGCAGGGTTTCGCCGACATCTTGCACCCGGATAGTGGCTTCCGTTGCGTGCTCCCTGACAACGGCGGCACCCGCTTCGTTCACGTCCTGATGCAACTGGCGGATGACACCGAGTTCGTTGAGCAGCAGGCGGGGGAGACCGGAGATAAATTCCTTCATCGATGAATCGCCGGTAAAATCCTCGAATGAGGCGACAAAGATCCGCTGACGGGCTTTGAGTCCCCATGCGAGAAGCCAGAGTAATGCCAGCGCGGCTAGCGATTTCCAAAAAGACCCGGCAGACAAGTGAGTAAGCCAATGAACGACGCTACGGGCTTGAGAAGGTGCCAGGGCCAGAACAAACGCGATGCAAAAGGCTATGAAGAGCAGCAGCAGGCCGCGGCCATGCTTTGCGGCCCATAGCGCGAAGTAGCGGAAACGGACGCTGTACCAGGGCGACAGGAGCAGTTGACGAGCCACTGGCCTATGCTGACACAAAGCAGGGCGGAGCGGGAACTCCGCCCCCTACTTAGAAGGTGACACGCGCGGTTAGCTGCAAGGAGCGGGGTCCGGCTCCTTCAGCCGATTGGAGGTTGGTCACGGAAGCGAAGCCCGAAGTGCCGAGGGTCAGGTTGCCGGGCGGCGCGTAGTTGGCGTGATTGAAGGCGTTGGCGGCGGAAGCGCCGATCTGCACTTTCAATCTTTCGGTGACGGCCACGGTTTTAAACAAGGACAACGACACGGCCTGAGTGCCGGGTCCGGTGACTGCGCCTACGGCGGAATCGGCGATGCGGCCGATGTTGTCCTGGGGCGTGGCGAAAGCGGCTGGATTGATCCAGGCGTTGAGGGATTGGCCGGCATAGGGCGAGACGCCGGTGACGGTGTCGGCGCGGCCATCGCCGACCAGATCCGGGAAGCCGTTTCCGGCGGGATCTCCGGCGGCCAGGATGGTCATGTAAGGGCCGGATTGATAGACTGCGACGCCGGCCAGTTCCCATCCGCCCACCAGGCGGTTCACGATGGCGTTCCCGTTGCTCACGAAGGCTTTGCCTTTGCCGAAGGGAAGTTCGTAAAGGAAGGTGAGCAGGAAGCGATTTTTGCGGGTGAACGAGACGTTGCCGTAATCGAGACCGGGGTGGAACTGGTCAGTGACGGTTCCTCCGTTCTCCCCGGTGAAGGTGGTGGGATCGTAGCCGCCGTTATCAGACAGGTTGCGGGCGAAGATGTAGCTGCCCTGGAACTGGAAGCCTTGAGCGAACCTCTTCTGGACCGCGATGGTGGCGGCGTTGTAATTGCTGACACCGATGGAGCGCTGGTAGGCGATGTAGTTCCACAGCGGGTAAGGAGCGGAGGAACTGAGCGCGCTGAAGCCGGAGGTGTTAGACGGCAGTTCGTTGACGTTGGTGAGAAGGCCGAGGTGCGATCCATGATTGCCGTCATAGGAGGTGCGCAGGCTGTAACCTTTGCCGAGATCCTGCTCCAGAGTGAGGTCCCATTCCTGGACGATAGGGTCCTGGTAGTTGGTGGCGAAGGCCTGATAGAAGGACTGGCTTCCGGGCTGGGCCAAGTTAGCGGGGAAGGCGTAGGGGAACTTGTAGATGGCGGCGGCAGTAGAGGTTCCGACCGGGTTGTTGAAGCCGGCCACGTCGCTGGTGTCAACGCCCCAGGCACTGTCGAGAGCGCCCCCCATCAGCGCTTCGATGAAAACTCCGTAGCCGCCGCGAATGACGGTGTGATCGCCGCGAAAAGGTTTGTAAGCAAAACCGAAACGCGGGGCGAAATCGGTTTTCTGCGAGTAGCGCAAGGCGGCCGGAATGCCGGCCTGCGCGGCGGTCAGAATCGGAGTCGGAGTGATGGACTCTGCGAACGCCGGGTTCAGAATGGAGAACGCGCTCTGGGTGGGAATGACGACGGCGCCGGGAACCACTTTGCCATTGACGACGGAAGTGTAGTCAGGCAGGAAATTCGTCAGGTTGTTCAGATGATCGCGAAACATCGGATGGAATTCGTAGCGCAGTCCGTAGTTGAGAGTCAGGCGCGAAGAGACTTTCCAATCGTCCTGGGCGAAAAATGCGTAGTGGCTGGCATAGGCTTCGGTGTTGGGCTGGAGGACGGTGGCGATGGCGCTGACATCGGGAATGCCTTGCAAGAAAGCGTCGAAGGAGACGAATGGCGCCTGGACTCCGCCGTTCAGATAACCGGCGGTCACATTTCCGTTGAAGGTGTAGCGGCCCAGGCGGCGGCTGGCGAAAACGTTGGTGTAGAGGCCGGTGAGATAGCGGTAATCAGCGCCAAACTTGAGCGTGTGAGTGCCCTTGGTCCAGCTCAGCGTATCGAGGAACTGTATGGTGCGGTTGGCACCCAGGCTGGAGGCGGTTCCACCGGTGCCCTGATAACCGGCGATACGGACGTCGGGAACGGCGTCTCCGGAAGGTATGGAAAAGCCAGTCAAGCCGAGTTCGCTTGAAATGGTGGAGGCGGCAATGTCATAACTGGTGGCGTAATGATTGCCGCTGATGCCGCCGCGAAGCTCATTGATGATGGTGGGAGTTACTACGTAGTTATAGCCGCCGGTGACCGAGTAATCAATTTCCGGCTGAGAGAACGATCCGAGAAGAGCGGAACTGGTGCTGCTGGGCGGGTTTTCGACGCGGCGATCTTTATAAGTCATGCGGACATAGGCTTGCTGTTTGGGAGTTATGACCTGATCGAGACGGAGGTCGGCCTGGCTGCTGTTGATGGGCGTGTTGAAGTAGGCGGCGTAGTTGTTGGAAGTAGCGCCGGGAATGCCATAGTTCGAAGTTGGATACAGGTACTGCAGCAGTTTCAGCGAGAGCGGTGAAATTTGCGAGGCCGGGACTATGGGGCCGCCTAGGCCTGTCAGGTCACCGTTGCGCATGGCATTCGACGGGACGTTTTCAATCTGAATGACCTGGCGGGGAAGGCGGAGAGCTTCATAACTGCCGAAAAAGAATGTGCGGTCACGCCCCTTATAGAGTTTTGGGATGGAGATGGGACCACCCAGGAAGACTCCAAAGTCGTTCATTTTCAGAAGGGGCGTGGTGTGGGTGAATGTGTTGGCGGCGTTCATGGCGGAGTTCTGGAGATTTTCAAAGAGTCCGCCGTGATAGGTATTGGTTCCGCTCTTGGATATGGTGGCGATGTCGGCGATTCCTCCGAACTCGGCCGGGTTCATGACTTCGCTGATGCGGATTTCTTCAATCGCGTTGAACGAAGGGAATAACTCGTTGATGGGTCCGGACTCGCCGGCTCTGGGACCCATGACGCTGATGCCGTCGATGGAAATAGAGAGCTGGGAGGGGATGGCTCCTGCCACCGAGATATTGCCGCTGGAATCGACTTGCACGCCGGGCTGGGTGGTGAGTGTGGAGATGGGACTGGTGGAACCGGAGCCTCGCGTGGCAATGGCGACGGGAAGATCAACCAGTTCGCGGCCGGTTTTTGTTTCAGCCACGTTCGATGTGTCGGTTTGTATAGAAGCGCTTTGGGCCTCTTCGACATTGACTGTCTGGGCCTGAGTGGCCAGTCGCAAGCTAGCGTCGAGACGGCGGGTTTCGCGCGCGAGGAGTTCGAAGGGAGCAAATTCTTCTTTTTGGAAACCGGGCAGTTCAATGATGAGAACATAGGTGCCGGCTTCGATATCTTCGAAGCGATAATCGCCGCTTTCCGAACTTATGGAGGAACGCTGGGCGTTGGTGCCTTTATTGGTCAGCAGCACGGCGGCGCGCGGAACCAGTTTTCCCGACGGGTCTTTGATGGTGCCCAGCACGGTGCCGGATATGGATTGTGCGTTGAGGGCCGGGATGACGCCGAGCCCTGTCAGAATCAAGAAAATAAGTGCAAGCCGGTCGCTGCAGGACCGTAAGATAATTCGCGCCATATGACCCCATTCCGGTTAAAAAATTGAGAGCGGTCTGAGCTTGGTCCGGGAAGGAGCAAGCGGGAGCATGAGAACGCGGTCCTGGTTCTCAACGAATTCGAGAAGTAACGGCGGGGAGACACGAATTCCAGCAAGGGAGTCGCATTAGCTCTAGTACTTCTTCTAGCGGTTTTGGTATAGCATAGCCCGATGGAATCGTGAGTGTCAAGAAAAGTTTCAGGCGTGTCGCCGCATGGGCTAAGGTGTGCTTTCTTGTATGGCGGCGCGCAGGCGCGCCCTTTGCGGTTGTGATTGGCGGATTGCGCCCAAAGCGGGCCATATTCAGGGCGAAAGTGAGGCAAATTCGGGGCGAACGTGACACGAAAGCGCGGGTGTTTCGATTTTGTAAGTGTATGCATTTAAAGGGTTAGTCCAGTTTCAAATCGTAATTTTCAGATTTTTCGCGATTTTCCTGTAACTGCTTGAGCGCGCGCCCGAACTCGCGATCCAGCGCGGTTTCATAACGCGCCATTTTGTTCACGAAGTCGACTTTGTCGCTGAGTGAGCGAATGGCGAGGGCGGCACGGGCGGCCGGCGGCAGATTGGATGAGGCCGGATCGCCCTCATGTTTGCGCATTTCTTCGGAGATTGTGGTGGATTCGACACCCCACAGACGAAAGAGACGCCAGCGCGCGACGGCCATGGTCTCGACGAGCGAGTTTTCGAGGAAAGTTTGCGGTTTGAATTCGTCGCGCAGGGCGGCGAGGAGAGCGGCGAAGCGCTCATTGGATTCGCCGGTGACCACGACGGCGCGTGACAGCAGGCCATGACGAAAATTTGGCATGAAGGGAGACCTTTCTTTTTGAGTAGAATTTGAATGCTACGAGGATATGGTGAAATGGCGGGCGATTGGGCGGGGCTTGAGAAGGCGGGTAAGTGGTTGAATACGGGAGGGTTAGGGAATTTCGTGCGGCTGTGATCGGCGACAATTACGCCACTCACCAGCATCCCAAGGTGCAGCGCGCAACACGAGACCACCCAAACCATTCATCTGGACTGCAAAAGCCTCCGAAATACTCGAAAAGGTGAAGCGCGCTCGCATTGCTCTTGATAATCGTTAATCTGTGTGCCGCACTACACCAGGAGTCCCGGATAGCGAGAAAAGACGAAGAGAGGGCAGGTTACTGAAGAGCCGATCAGGTGGCGTTGGAAGATGACACGTTGGTCTCCAGCCAGCGGGTAACTCTGGTGCCACCTTTGACGGTAGGTTGTCAGTTCTCCCCGATGCCTTCAACCAGCCAGATCTCAGAGTTCGCAACCTGTCGCGGTTCAGTTGCTTGAGGAATCGCAGCCATTCCACATGAGTATGGCGGGGCTCGGATCGCGCGATGATCTTGCCGCCCAGGTAATTGAGCGCGGCGAACAAAGTGATCGTGCCATGCCGATAGTAATCGTGCGTTTGAGTCTTGATATGCCCGGTGCCCAGCGGCAGGCCAGGCTGGGTGCGTTCCAATGCCTGGCATTGGCTTTTCTCATCGCAGCAAAGCACCAGCGCCTTGTCGGGCGGTCTGCACATGCGGCCAGACTAAGACAGATTGCCGGTTATTACAACCTATTTGTCTGACAGCACGCTAGGTTGTAGGCAGAATACCTGAAATAGCGTGGTGTCCTGACCGCTGATTGAAGAAGTGAAGGAGACGGCTGGCGGTGAAGCCGGGCCGGTTCATTGGTATAAAATGCCCGCAGTCCACATGAATCAACTCGCAATCGGGCATCAAGCTTTGCGCGCGCCGCGCGAAGGACTGGGGAATGGCTGGATCTCGCAGACCTTGGAAGATCAGGGTGGGCACAGTTATCTGGGGAAGAATGCCGGGGACATGCGCCAGCACCTTCGAGGGGTTTCCCCATCTTAAAACTCGCATGAATCTCCAGGCGCCCTCCAATCCGGAAAACGATTCACTGAAGTGATCCGGAAGACAGCAGTCTGTTTCGTCGTTTTTTACGGCTCGCGGCATGGCAATGTTCCAGAAAATGGGGTTTATCAGCGGGGCAAGACATTCTCCAATCAGCGGCTTTCGCAAACACTCCAGAAGATAATACGGCTTCAGGTCGGGAAACAGGGCGGGGGATAACAAGGCCAGACAACCCACGTTTTGCGGAAAGGAATAAACGTAGCTGACCGCGACGGCGGAGCCGGCATCATGGCCGACGACATGCCATCTGGTGACATTGTTTTCAACTCTCAATCTGTCGATTCGCTTTGCCAGCCGATCCAGATAATCCGGCGCATATGGTTCATGCGGAGTCTTGCCAAGCCCTGGCAAGTCAACGGCGAAACAAGCATGCTTGCCGCACATTTTGTCAATGATTCCGCTCCACAATTGATTACTGGTGGGCATACCGTGAATGAACAGAATCGCCTCGCCCGAGCCTCTGCGAAGTAGATGCATGGTGATCTCAGTTTTTGGCTTCCACCAGCGACGGGCGGTCAGATGGCAGCAGTTTGCAGATGTGATAGCAGGTCCACGCCAATCCGCGGAGCGTCGTGAGGAACAGGCAGAGCGCGGCCGTGGAGATAATTCCATCGGGCCGGAGCCTCGCGTAAATTTGATTCATGCTCCACGCCGGTATCGTATAGGCGTCGCCCGCAGCCAGAAGGCCCATGCGGTCGCGGATGGGCCACTGGTAGGCCATTTTCTCAATGAGGCTATTGAAGAATTTGCCCATCTGGAAAACTCGCGCGTTGTAGACCATGCGTGCCCAAGGCGAAATTCCGTCTTTATGCTTAAACCTCTGGATGAGTCTGGAGGCTTCGGCTGCATGTCTGAGCGCGGTGGTGACTCCATTGCCGGTAATGGGATCAGGCAACGAAGCGGCTTCTCCGACAATGATCCAATTCGGTCCGCAGACGTTTTTGAAAACCCTGCATGTGTAGGCAGTGACGCGCGGCGCCGGGATGTCAGAGTCTTCAGCCAGCTTTTGAAAGCGGCTGAAGTTCATCAGTCGGCGGCGAAATATTTGCTGCACCGTCAGTCCCTGGGAGCGTTCCCGCTTGACTTCCGCGCCGGGGCAGACGCAGCCCACACTGATGACTCCGGGCCGGATGGGGATTTCCCAAATCCACTTCATATACTCGCGTTTTTCGGCCATGGCATAGAGGGTTGTTCCCTCCCGCCGTTCGGAGACATCGAAATAGGTCCACATGGCAACCTTCTTCGGACCGTACTCCATGGCGGGCAGATGGAACAGACGCACCAGAATGCTGGAACCCGCGCCGGAGGCGTCGACGAACCACTTAGAAGCAATGCGGTGGCCCTGCGCGGTGCGGATCGCTTTGATGGTGCGGCCGCTATGCTCCACCTGCGTGACGCGATCATTCAGCATGGAGACGCCGCTTTTCAATGCGTTCCTTTGGAGGTCCCGGTGCAGCCTCACACGATCCAGATGAAGGGTTCGTAACTCGATATTGAGGGGCGGCTTAGCCAGCCAGTCGCCGGGAACGTATTCTGTGGCGGAGTTATCCGGCAACGTCATGATGACATGCCGCTTGTAGGTGGAGACCTCGCGCCGGATCAAGTCATCCATGGGGAGGTCCAGATGCTTGAAAAGCTCTGGCGCGGACCAATCGAGAGATTCACCCACGATATTGGAGAAATCGGTGGCAGCCTCTATGCATATCACTCGAAACCCCATTTTTGAGAGATTCGTTGCCGTTGCCAGACCAGATAATCCGCCGCCCATGACGGTAACATCAGCAGTCAAATGCGCAATCACTTCTGGTTCGGTAGTAGCTTCCATCAATAGCCAGTGCCCGATTGTAACTAGGTTTGGCGGATGGGCGCGCCAACCAAAAGGTTGATTCGACGCTGGATTTCATAGCGCGGCAGAAGCAGCATCAGTGCGCCCGCGCCGGCGGTGATGGCGGCCAGCCAGAGCAGCAGCACTGCATAGGATCCGGTGGCGTCGAATGCTTTGCCCATGATGACAGGGCCAATTGCGCCGGCAATGGCATAGGCAGTCCAGGTGAATCCGTATAAAGTGGCGAAGGAGCGGAGACCGAAATAGCGAGAGATGAGGTATGGAGTAATGTCCGCCTCACCGCCCATGCCCAGGCCAATGAGTGCCGCGCCTAAAAAGCCAACGGCAGCGGAGGTGGCACTGGACAAGAGGAAAACTCCGAAAGCGGATGAGGCCAGCAGGCAGAAGGCCACGCGCGGAGCGAAATAGCGATCCAGCAGCCAGCCGGTGACAATTCGGCCCAGCAGAGTGGCCGCGCCCAGCACTGAAATGGCGAGCGCAGCGCTTGCGGGTGAGATGCCTCTGTCAGTCAGCAGCGCGGCCAGATGCGCGATGGAAGCGTTCTGTCCCAGCGAGACGCAAAACAGGACCAGTACGATGATCCAAAATATGGAGGAACGCAGTCCCTCCGAGACAGATGCGCCGGTGCTGGAGGAGCCAGATGAAGTATCGGACACGGGCTTCTCGCGAACTTGCGAGCCAGCCGGCAAACCAATGACTAAGACGCCCGCACCGAGCAGCAGGAATGCGCCGCGCCAGCCGGCGGTGCTGACCAGCCATTGCGCTATGGGCGGAAGAATGATAGCGCCCACGGCTCCGCCGCACATCAAGACGGCGAAGGCCAGGCCGCGCCTCTGTTCAAACCAGGTAGAGACGGTGCGCGAGTAGGCCAGCATAGCGGTCCCGTTGCCGACTATGCCCAGCACGATGAAGACACCGTAGAGATGCCACAGGTGACCGGTCAACAGCGACAGAGAAGCGAACGCGCAGCCGAAGAGGGCGAGGCATGGCAAAACAATGCGGCGGGCGGGAAAGCGATCCAGCAATAAGCCGATGAACGGGGAACATGCGGCAATGGAAAGAGCAGCCAGACCAAACGCCGCCGAGACCGCCTCGCGCGACCAGTGAAATTCGGCGGCCAGCGGTTTCAGAAACACGCCGAACGTATAGACCAGCAATGACGCGAAACTGACAAACACGCATGCTGATGACGACAGCAAGACCCGCCAGCCGCGATAGTGGAAACTGCTCTCCGAGGTGTGCATATTAAAAGGCCAGCTTCAGCGCGAACTGCATGAGGCGTGCCGGACCCGCGCTGAGAATCTGGCCGAAGTTGGTGGAGTTCAGATCCGCCACGGGCAGCCCGAAGTTGGGATGATTGGCGATGTTGAATGACTCCGCGCGAAATTGCAGGCGCGTCTCTTCGGTTAATGAAAACTGGCGGACCAGCGATGCATCCAGGTCAGTAAAGGCAGGTCCGCGCGCAATATCGCGCCCGGCGTTTCCAAACTGTCCGGCCTGAGTTACCGGACTCAGGCGCTGAAAGGCGGAAGCGCTGAGCCATTGCTGCACTGTATGCGGGCCGTTGTTTGGATTGGTGAGCCAGTCAGGACGGCTGGCCGGATAACCGGAGATGGGCGGGCTATTGGCCTGCAGGGAAGCGTTGGTGGAATCGTAGACGGTGAAGGGCGTGGGCGAGTTATGGGAAGCAATCAAGTTCAGTTCCCAGCCGTTGATCACTTTCTTCAGAGCAGCGGGTGCGCTGCCCGGGACGCGAGGCGCCCAAGATCCGCTGGCCACAAAGCGCTGTTGCGCATCGAATAATGACGGGCCGCGTTCGGCCGCGAGATCAAACGGGTTTTGCGCCAGGTCGTTGGCCCCCGCCAGCGGCTGTGAGGAAGAGCCGGCCATGTTCATGGAGGACAGGTCATCTATTGATTTGGAGTACCAGTAAGAAAGGTTGAAACCAAGGCCGGCCGCGAAGCGCCGCGACAAGCTGGCTTGGCCAGCCTCATAACTGGAGTTAGCAATATCGGAGAGCAAACCAACGGTGGTTAGCTTACAGGGACCGGCCGGCGAGGCGCAGCCGGCGTAGATGCGGCGCTGGTCGGCATTCTGGGCGGTTGCGCCGGGACGATAAACGGCAGGGTCGGCCTCCACGTTGCGCGGAAGATGAGTTCCTTTGGAGCCGACATAGCGAATCTCAAGAAGGTAGTGTTCCCGCAGCAGGTGCTGAATGCCGAAGTTCCAGTTCTCGACATACGGCGGACGCGCGGTGGGATCAATGCCGAAGATGGTGGAGGGCGTCAGGAAAGTGTTCGGGGCCGGGTAGCTGTTGCCGATGAATGGATTGGCGAAGTTTCGGAGAGAAGGCCCGCTGAACTGATTGAACTGGCCCCACGGAGTGGAACTGACGGGGGCCTGTGATGCCGTGCCGGGACCGTTTTCGAACTGATCGTAAAACACGCCATAGCTGGCGCGAACGGCCCACTTGCCGTCGCCCTTCACATCCCAGGCGAAGCCGATGCGGGGCATGAATGCGTTGTCCCCATGCGCGATTCCGGCACCGATGCCGGGGTCGCCCGGAAACAGCACACCCGTGGGAGCATTGGGATAAACCGTCGATTGCACACCAGGGACAAAGCCGTTCAGCCGGTTCTGAATTTCGGTGAGCGGGTTGATGCGTTCATAGCGCAGGCCATAGTTAAAGGTGAAGCGCGAAGTAATGCGCCATTCATCCTGCGCATACACGCCGCCAGCCCAGTCGCGCGAGCCGCGATGAAAATTCCCGAGACCCTGATAGAACGTCACGGGTGAGCCCAGCATCAGGTTTGCTATCGCATCATTGGTGGGGAAAGTGGACGCAAAGATAAAGAAGGCGTTGGGCGCAATGGATTGAAACATATTAAGCTGAGTGCGCAACAGATCTCCGCCAAATTTCAAAGAGTGCGTTCCTTTGATCGAGGAAAGTCCGTCTTGTTCTTCAAAGCTGTTTTGCGTGGAGTTGCGCGGGCCGGTGATTGCGCCGCCGACGGGCGAATAGCCCAGCACGTTGAAAAATGGCGGGCCTTGTCCGGCCGAGCTTGCCGACGGGTAGCCGAATCCGAGAGCGCTGGGAGGCGTTTGATTGAGACGTGCATCGAAATCAAAGATGTAGCGCAGAAAACTGGCGCGAAACGAGTTAGTCAGCACGGGCGAGAAGGTATGAGTGTTGGCGACCTCGGCCGAGTCTGTCTTTAAATCGTCGCGAGTGGGAAAGCCTGGAATCGGCGTGCCGCGGACCGAGACTGGATTGTAGTCGTAACCGCCGGAGAAAGAGAGGCGCGCGAAAAACTGGTCGTTGGGGGAAGCGTCGTAGTCAATGCGTGTGCCGCCCTGGTCGTCATCGTTTGTTCCGGTGACGGTGGTTCGATAAAGATTCGCGCCGGCATTCGGAAGCGGATAGAGTTTCAGAACGTTCAGCGCGACGGGGTTCTGGGCAGAGGCGGGCAAGATGCCATTCGGAAAAACCGTGCCGCCGGCCGCGAAGTTGATTAACCCCTGCTCCAGTCCGGAAAAGTTTCCAGAGCGTTCGGCGACGCTGGGAACAATGGCGGAGGTGGTCAGCCCCTGGCGGTTGCGATAGCCTTCGTAGTAGCCGAATACAAACAGCTTGTCTTTCCTGACGGGTCCGCCAATGGTGCCTCCGAACTGGTTCTGCTTCAGGGGTTCCACGTTAGCAGCGAAGAAGTTGCGTGTGTCCAGCTTGTCGTTGCGGACAAACTCGTAGAGAACTCCATGGAGGGAGTTGGTTCCAGAACGCGTGACGACGGCGGTGGTTGCGCCCCCCGTTCCGCCGAACTCCGGAGTGGCGGTCTGGGTGAGGATGCGAAATTCGGCAATGGCATCAACAGGAACCTTCAGCGCAAAGCCGCCGTCCATGCGGTTCACATTTTGCGCGCCGTCAATGGTGTATGTGTTTTGCTCCGGCCGGGTTCCATTCACCGCATAGGTTTCGCCCTGGCGCAAAGGGCCTCCGGCTTGCGCCAGACCGCTGGTGAGCGGGGCGACGCCGGCCTGCAGAAGGCCTAGCTGGGTAAAGTTGCGGCCATTCAGAGGAAGGTCCAGAATCTCACGGCCGGTGACCACGGCACCCAGCGTGTTGCTGGACGCATCCACCTGAGGAGCTTCGGCTGTCACGGTGACGTCGGATTTCACGGCCTTGATGGCAAGCCTGGCATCCACGCGCACGGTCTGTCCGATATCCACTGTAACGGGACCTAGTTCCATGACGGAGAAATGCTCCGCGTCGACAGTGACGCTATAGCGGCCGACGGGCAATAGCGGCACGCGGAAGAGGCCGTTTGCCTGGGAGGAACTCTCACGGGCCAGGCCGTTGTCCAGGTTGCGCACCGTGATGTGAGCGATGGCGGGCGCGGAGGAGTTATCCGTGACCATGCCTTCAATGGCACCCACCAGATCTTGCGCCTTGGCAAATGGACTTAGAACGAGACACACGAGGAGAGAGAGGGTCAATCGATTGTTCATTTTTGTCATGAGTTATCTGGCTGCGGCTTGGGTCAGGGTGCTGGCGGAGTAACCTTCAGCGGCCACTTTGGCGGCGCGCTGACGGTAGAAGTCAGGATCGTCTGGCGCCCAGGTGGCGAGTCCGTCCACGTAACGGTTGCACATGCAGAATACGGCGGCAATCAGAACCGCATCGTGAATTTCAAGATCAGTCGCGCCTTCCTGGCGGGCGCGTTCCACGTCTTCGGCCGTGACGTCTTTGCCGCTTTGCCGCACCTTGCCGGCAATGGCGAGAAGGGCCTTGAGCTTGGCTGATATAGCGGCGCGGCCGGGATCTTGTTTTACGGCCCGGACCAGTTCTTCATTGCCGCCGAGATGATTCGCCGCGATTGCGCCATGAATGGTCTGGCAGTAGCGGCAGTCATTTTGAGCCGAGACGTAAGTGGCTATTAACTCGCGCTCGCCGGGAGAGAGCGGGTGCGGA
>Ga0116231_10009971_pt1 | contig 15614 bp, 17 predicted proteins | sample S1TSphgellanicum_2_FD_89695 | JGI IMG/M metagenome (GOLD analysis project Ga0116231, IMG submission 89695) | Host-associated microbial communities from peat moss isolated from Minnesota, USA - S1T2_Fd - Sphagnum magellanicum MG | ecosystem: Host-associated > Plants > Peat moss > Unclassified...
TAAAAGGGGAAAGAAGCAGATTTGATTTGTAATTTTTTTTATTAAAAATTTAAAAATCCAAAAAAAAATTTTTAGTACCCAAAAATTTTTAAAAAAAAAAAAAAAAAAACCCAAAAGAAAAAAAAAGAGCTAGAGAGAGTTGGGATTTTTGCAGCTGGGATTGGATTTGTTTTCCCATATAAGCAAAAAAAGCTTTGCTCAGATGATCCAACTTCAAGCTTGGATTCTTTCTTCCAAGCACAAAAGCAGAAGCATTTTGGTGTTGTGTTTTTGATGTGGGTGTGTGTGTGTGTGTGTGTGTGTGTGTGTTTCTGTGTGTGATTTAGGCCAAGTTCACAGTTTTCTTGTTCTTGTTCTGGTTGCTTTGCTTTGCTTTGCTTTGCTTGCTGCAAATTGGTTCTGAGCTTGTAAAGGAGACTTCTTGGTTTTGTGTGGGATTTTGGGTGTCTTTGTGTGCAAATTTGGAAAACTTAAATCTTCAGCTGATCACAAAGCCGACAATTTTGTTCTTGATCTGCTGCTGGAATGTAAACCAAAAACACAAAACAAAAACAAGCTTGTTAGCTGGAGCTTTCCTTTTTTTTTCTTCTTCTTCTTCTTCTTGATCTTCTTCAGAGAAAGAAGATCCAGTCTCTAGAAACATAATAACCCAAGATCCAAAAAAAAAAAGCGAAAAACAGAAAAGGATCAGCTTTGCAGAATTCTTGAGAGGAGGAGTTTGATTGTTTGTTACATACATACATAGAAACAAATGGGAGATGATGATGATAATAATGTGGGATGCTGTACTCCTCGGCCGGTGGTGGATGGGTCTTCTTCTTCTTCTTCTGAATCAACAACAACAACAACACCACATCTCAAGGTCTATCAAGCTTTTGTTTTGGCAACACCAATCCTGATCACCTTTGTCCTCTTGTTTCTCTTCCTCCTCATCTGTTTACGCCGACATTGTCTTCTCATACTACAAGCAGCAGATTCAGCTTCACATGTTGATCACAACAACTCCCCAACAACAACAGCAACAACAACAACAACAACAACAACAAGAAGGAGCAGCTTGAGCCGGTTCATTCCAAGCACCCTTTTTGCTGTTGTAAGAAACCAATCTCCTATTGCCATATGATCTCTTCCACAATAATACCGTCAGGAAACCAAAAGAGATTTTCACTCTCTTGACATTATTTTCTCTTGAGACTTTCTGATCTAGACAGAAGTTCTTAGACATGTGAGAACATTTGGCAGGAGGATTTGGAATTATTCCCTAAGAACTCACATCTGTTTTGTTTTCTCATGTGTTGCATGATGGGGGGAATGGGTATGATGATGTTGATGATGGATGCTGCTGCTGCAGCCAAGAAGAGGCTTGAAGAAGTCAATCCGGGATGGACTACCAGTCATTATCTACAATGAAAAATTGACAACAACATCCTCTTCTTCTACTTCTGCCACAGGACTCATGGACAATCAGTGAGCATCTATGATACTAATCTTTCTTCTTTATCAAGCTTGACGAAGAACCCCACACACCCACCCCAGCAGATTTGTTTTTCCTTTGGCAAGAAATTTAGCAGCGGGTTATCAAAAAAACAGATTGATTTCATTCTCAGATTTTGTTACCTATGTGAAGCTCCCCTCACTCATTGATTCATGCACATTCTTCAATAGTAACAATTATGTCTGCTGCTGTCTGTTGCAGATGTGTAGTGTGCTTGGGAGATTACCAAAAGAACGAAACTTTGCAGCAACTGCCGGTATGCAGTCACATCTTCCATAAAGCTTGTGTTGATGAATGGCTTGCAAACAACTCGACATGTCCACTCTGCCGCATGAGTCTGCTGCTATTCCCAACACAGAAGAACAGCAACAACAACAACATCATCATGAAGTCTTCCTCCTCCTCCTCCCCACCACAGCCATCATCACAATTGCAACAACTACCAAGATCAATTAGCAACAGGAATTTGGCTGCTGCTCATGAAGAAAGGATTAGCACATTTCCAACTCCGAGTACAATATGATTTCCCAGCTCATGGTGACGATGGCAAAATGAGGTACCTCCCAAACTTGTCCACCCATGGAAGCTTGCAAATGGTACACAAGCTAACATGAATGTGCTTTAGTGTAAGACAATCCAATCCTTATGATGGAGGTTTTTGCAAAATGGACATAGCCCTCATTACGTGATGTCGATCAAAAGGAGAGAAACTCTTGTTGGGGGGTTTTTTATTTTGTTCGGCTTCACAACCACCACATCCAATTGCAAGAAGATACAAAACAAAAGTTCTTGTTCCAAAAGTATGTGCTCCTCATATATGAAGCTCAAGTTCAAATTCAACCTAAACCCTTACTAGTATCTAATCGGTATTCTAACCCAAAAGGTCAATGGTTTGCAATTAATCCTCACTCATGGAAGAACTATTTTAGGGTTGCTTAACATGCACATTAGAGAACAAGGTTTGCAATTATTCCTCACTTAGAGAAGAACTATTTTAGGGTTGCTTAACATGCACAGTAGAGAACAAGGTGTGCAATTATTCCTCACTCAGAGAAGAACTATTTTAGGGTTGCTTAACATGCACATTAGAGAACAAGGTTTGCAATTATTCCTCACTCAGAGAAGAACTATTTTAGGGTTGCTTAACATGCACATAGAGAACAAGTTTCTTCTTAATGGATTGTGCAATTCATCTTCACTCATAGAAGAACTAGAACTATTTTAGGGTTGCTTAACATGCACATAGAAAACAACTTTCTCTTCATGGATTGTGCAATTCATCTTGGCTCATTGGGTTTTGACAAATGGATTTGAGATGGACAATGAGGGACTTTTAGGATGAACACCCATAGAACCAACCTTGATTTCATTGTGTATCAAATGTAAGCCTTGATGTAGAGGGCAAAAAGGGAGGGTGGTCTCCATGGGTGTTTTACCAATTGCATATATTAGATTTCTAGTGATGGGAATAATCAAACTAGAAGGTTTTGTTGATGATTGGGCTAGGGATATTGATAGAAAAAGGATCAACAATAGAATATGTATTCCAACTCGGTGGATTGATGATGATCTCTTAATGATCATCAATTGAACCAACAATCTCACTTTCATTAAGAAACATTGAATATCAAACACGTTGAAAATATGAAAAAGTTTTATTGGCTACAAGACTTTACCTTGTAAGATTATGGTTTCTCATAGAAAAGTTACTCAAATTTGGTTTAATAATTACACCAATATCAAAAGTGGTAGCAACCTTTTCACACCTGAAAACCGTACATTGAAATGCACATTCATTTCATCAACTTTTCTTTTCGTTATTGGCCATTTAGTTGAACCCACCAACCATTAACTCTAAAACATAATTGCCACTGACCATCGAATTGGAACTTTTTCAAATGCTCTTGATGATTGATGCACATAATGTTCAATGCTTGCCATTCAATTGTGTTTACATCAAAAGAAACAATGAGAACTTAAGCAAAATGCAATTTTTCACAATTTAATTAACAATAAAGGAAGAAGGTTTATCTCAAAATTGATCATCAGAAGTTCAATTCTCTAGGCACATCATACTTGACATGCTTAGTAGAATTATAACGGATTTTTGTGAATCCTTTTAAACTTCATGTTGCAATTAATTGGGGAAAAAAAATTCATAAAAATGTAGACATGAAATAAGTAACTTGTGAAAACAAAACTCAAGCATTTATAATGTCAAAAGGATATATTATCATATTGTCAAGTCATTAACACAACTTAATTATACAAGTTGTCAACCACTTGAGCTTGAGAAATGTTGAAGAGCTATTAGCATGAGTTATTCTATATTCAAAGGTTGATTTTAAATGTGACAACTGCTTCAACATAGATGATGAAGAAAAGCTTACAAGAACCATAACCAATATTATAAAAAGCTAATAGCTTTAGCAAGCACCTAATGTATGGACTATTGATTTAAATAATTCTAATTCAATAATATAATATTGTACCTACAATTGACGACTGATAATTCTTTGCTAAATATTTATTTATTTTAGAATATGAGGTTTGATAGTTTTAAATTTATTTTTTCAAAATTTTAACAATTGAAAAATAAGCATGTCAAAATACATTTTATGTTGTGTATTTGGAATAATAAGCTAACAATTGGGATAACAAATAGTTTTTCAATATTCCATTTTAAACAATTTAAACAAATATTGATAAAATTCTTTTATTTATTTATTGAACCTTTTGCATATTATTTTGTGTTGAACATCATTTGTAGGTATAATATTTATATCCATTTCTTTCAAATGTCATACAACTACATGGATTGGCGAAAATATTTTCACATTATTCAATCATTAACAAGAAACGACACAAGTGAATTTGAAAGTGAAAAAAAGAAAAGGGGTCATAAAGCTCCTTTCAACCCTTGGTGAAAAAAGGGAGGTGTCAAAAATGTCCACATGAAGCCAAGACTTTCTAATAGAGAAGGTCATTGTCCAATTTGAAACCTATAAGCAAGGGATGTTGTAACCAATGTTTAATTGCCATAAAAAAACACAAAGAAGTTTCTTAGTGTATTTGAAGGAATGCTTATCAAGTATCATTCAAATTTAAAATGTTTCTTCACTATCCCATAGTCATGAAAATCATGGGCATTTCAACTAGTAAATTTTACATTATTATCACATATATTAATCGTTAAAGAATAGACACTATTAAGTGCCTTTGCATAGACTATTACACTTCAAATGTAATGTAATTGAAAATTCTAGTGATGAGAAATTTTGAGGAATTGGTATATGGGAGATTTTGTATGATCCTTTGTATGGTTGTCCTTAAACAATTCTAAAAACAATTTCTAAAACAACTACCTCACTCATTTTCCTTACTCATCTACATGAATATGAAAAAATAAATTAACATTGTGCCTTTTCATGTCCATGATATTTATATTAAATTTGAGTTAAATTTAACATCGACATAAATAATCGTGAACTATTGGGAAAACATATGGGAACATAAGAAGAAAGAAAAAAAGAAGAGTTCATGGTTACTAGCAGTGTGCAACAATTAGAAGCTCAAGTTATATACTCATATATCAACATATTAAACTATATATACTTATGACTTGTATACCCATATTCACTCTATAAATCCTTTTAATTGGAACATTGAAACGAACAACAATATTTCTCAAGTCAAAAAGGACACATTTTTTCAAAATATCGATTTGTCAAAGTGTGAACTCCATTTTTAAAGATGTGCTATTACAATTAACTTGAGTTCTTTCAACAACTCTAACTCCATGATGCACTTGACAACTTCCATGGTTGTGTATGAATATGAAGCTTTTAACACAAAATTGCATGTTTTTACAATTTGCCCGTTCAAGAAAATGAAACAATAATTAACCTCTTTAAAGTTTTCTTCACATTGAACAATGGTGATGAAGTGGCATGTTATTTTGGCATTCAATTTGCCTTTACTTTGGTTTGGGTTGATATTTGAAATGACCCCCTCATTCACATCGCAATTCTAGCCTTTGGATATTCGTTCTCAAGGATTTTGGATCACGCCTTTTGGAAGATGTTCCTTGCTTAAAGAAGGTAGCTTTCTTTATAGAGTTGCCTTGGAGTTTTTGGGTTTAGGATCACTTTTTCAAGACTTTAAAAGCCTTCAATTCCATTATGCCTTGTGTTTGAGGGTTTAGGGTTTAAGGTTTCCGTTGCCATGCTTCTACCCTAATTGATAGAAAGGGTGATGAACACAAAACAAACTATAAATAATAAATTGTAGATTAAGGTCATGATCTAGGACTAGGACTTAGCTCTCCATGTTTGCAACAACTTTTAAGGAAGATGTGTATAGTTTTCTTCATCAGCCTGGTGAATCTTCAAATTTTCCAATTTGCTGCAAAAAGCTGTTGCCTCACTAGGAGGAGGAGGAGGTGGAATCCAGCGCCATATTTCCTTATAAGGGAACTGATCTGCTACTACTATTGGACTGCCTTCATAGTTCAGACGATTCCCCTTGCTAGAAGGAGTGCACACTTCTTCAATCGGCAAACTGAACTCAGGTGTGACCCCACTCAAATTGCAAGCCAACAAAGCTGGGAGCTCACCTTCTTCTGTGAGGATTGGAAACAGCACAGCTTTGTGAGCAAAAATGGCAATCTGGGTTGCAAATCCAGGCCCTTGATCAGTATTATCATCGTTGACACCTCCCTCATTTCCCCCATCACCACCTCCAACACCCCCAAACCTGACTTGGTAGTCAAACCTTGCAGCAATTTGGGTGGCCCAATGTCGAAACTCAGCTCGTGTCCACTCAAATCTGTGATCAAGATTTCTGAACTTTGAAGGATCTGGTGGAAGCTTGTGTAGTTTTGCTGCATTTTCCTTGTGTTGTTGGGGGTCCACTTGGCCTTCTGAAGCTCCTGAAGAAGAAGCACCCTTCAGAAGAAGGCTGCTGGTAGCAGGGTCCCATTGTAAGCCATTCAAAATCGGGTTGTACTCAATGTTGGGAGTCGTGATCATCCATATCCGTGGCATTAGACAGCCCAGCACACTCTCTGCTAGCTTCTCCACTGCCTCTGGATCTAGATGCTCCACCACCTGCCACAAGTCCACCATAGTAGGAATTCACAAAATAAAAACTACAAAATATATTCAAAGATACAGGAGCATCCTATGCAGTAATGAGAAAATTAGTGCAAAAAAAAAAACTAATATGGATGGACCCGAAATAGATATACCTCAATGCAGGTGGCCACATCAGGTGCATGCAGCCGAGGGTCCATGTCTGTTACAGAACCCTCATAAAGAGAGAGCCTTTGGAGTGCTGCCCATGGACAACTGTGACCAGGCTTCTGTGTTGTGAGGGTACAGTGCAGCATCTGGATTTGTGCGAAGACCAATAGTTAGTCACATGATTCCACCACCATTACAAGTAAATTTGTACCACAATAGTTATTCACGAATTTTCCTATCAGAGTGGTATTTTGTGAAAAATCAACAATGCAACAACCTTCTGTGTGGCTGCAGAATCAGATGGGTCTTGAGAAAACCTGTTGAAAATGAGTCTGGCACTGCCTCACTCACAAAAACCATATTGAATCTGATCCCTTGGCAATGAACACTCTCACAGCAACTGCAGAGAAATTTATTTTGTGAACTCCAAATTCTGTTCTCACCTTTGCAGCACGAATGAGGTGTTTCCGGGACAAATCAACACCCACAATCTGTTGCAGACTGTTAGGTTCCTCCAGAAGAGAGTTAAGCAAAGCCCCTGATCCACATCCCAAGTCCACCTGCCATTCATTGTTGGACGTGTCACAGTTTGAGCAAACAGATCCAGGATTCTGTTTGGATGGTCTTGGTTAGATGGGTTTTAAACCCTAGACCCTACAAGATAACAAAATGAAGTTTTGTGGGTTCCCATACGTGTTTAAATGAACTAAGTAATGAAAATTCCAAGAAGCACTACAAGACGCAGTATCCAATGGTGATTGGATATTTACCAAAGATTTTGCATCAATGGCATCAACCACAAGGCGAGCATACTCAATGCGCTGCTTTGAAAGAGAAGGTTTAAATTGTGACGCCTGCATCCTCTCCTCAAATGCTGGAACAAACTTGATTAACTTCACTATGTATTCAAGCACAAACTTGTCATCTGCATCACAGCAAACATGGACTACAAATGTTCATACGACTGCAGACATAGTTCAGTGAAGCTAATAAGAGATGGTCATGGAGCTGAGGATCTCTCATGCATGATTCCTGCAACATCAATCATAGTACAAAACTCAAAGGTCCAAAGTGATTCTTAGAGCTAGTTTCAGAGCCTAACTATTTGTTGGGTACTTGAAATTTTCATTAGATGCAAGTAGCAAGCCAACAGGCTGCAGGGCAGGCACTCGAAAGCACAATGTTTGGCCCACATGTGCATGGCTCACACACTCCTCAAAGGGAGCAATGACAGCCCCTGCACCAAGCTCAAACTCAAATTCATGCTGCACCTCCAAAACAATGTTCTCAAGGTCTGTTTTCTCCAGCTCAGTGTTTGTATAAGCAAAAGGTGTTGCAACATCTGCTACCGCAGTCACCTGGTAGCTCACTGTCACCATTGATCGACAAGGTGGTTTCTCACCAACAGTATCCTGCTCAGCAATTACATGAAAAGGTTCTCTTTTCTCTGAAGCTGGGCCCGTCTGTTGTGTTACATTGGCAGTGAAGAAATCTGCTGGTGCATTGAACAAGCCTGCATCCTCACCTGCCATCTCCTCCTTGTTGCATTTGCACTTACCACCAGCAGTGGAAGAGGGTAGTTCAGAGAAATGAGATTGGTCATGGTTGGCCACATGGACTGTTGTGGCAAGGTGTTGGCCTGATTTGTACAAGGTGTTGTAGTGATGCAGAGCTTTTAGAGCAGCACTTTGTATTGCATCATATCTAGTTCTGAAGAAGCTCTCTGACATGAACTCAATCTTGTCACCTGGTGCCTCCTTATCTCCTTCACACCACTGCAGCATCACAGTGTATTGAAAGGGTCCTTGCACATCGCCTTGTGGTCGAGAAGCTTGCAGAGCCTTGCTATCACTCTCTGAATCCTCATCAGCATAATCAATGCTGTTATCTTCCTGTAAGGTGGCACTTTCAATTACAGCATTTGATCTCCCATGATCTGCACTATTTAAAGCACTCCTGCTTGGCCACTTTGGAGGAGGAAAACTGCAGGCAAATTGAGGCCTGGGCAACCTGTGTTGCTGGCAAAATTTGACTAAGAGAGCCCTCGGGTTGGTGCCTCGCCACTGTAGTCGACAAGAATATGTGGAGGGGAGATCTACAACAGCAACTGCTTGCCTGCTCAGCTTGTAAGCTCCTCCTGGAGTTCTGCCTAGCATCATCCTATATTCACTCAAGCCTATTTGTGTATTAGACTTCCTTCAGCCTTTGATCTGTTTTCCTCCTAATTTCACAAGGATCTATTGACAGGAGACGTAACAGACCTGTGATAATTGTTTAAGGTGACATCTCCATAGATACATTGGCCTTTAGAGTACCAAGTTGATCCAACGTTGGCCAAAATGGCATCACCATAGACAGAATAGCCCATCAGGAAGCTAGCTCTCTCATTCTTGACATCAAGATGTGCTTCAGGATGACGCAAGGCTTCCATTGTTGCATCCTTGTGCAGTGCATTCATATGGGTTGTGAGGTCCACTGATGGGTCCAAGCTCACAAGCTCGACTAATTCAATTCCAGGATTCATTAAGACTGTACTGGGCAGCTCCTGTTTCAATTTGCAATACATACGAATGGCAGACAGGGGCTTGTTTGCAATTGATCTGCAAGACACCCACAAACAACAAATCAGAATGAATCACTGAAAAAGATTTGGGAAGCAGGTAAATTACCTGAAAGCTCCAGCAAATAGTGAAGCTTTTGAGAAACAGCAAGAGGGAGGAAACAGGAGTTGAGGACCTTGAGGGCAGGATGTGGCCAGCATCTGGCACACCCAGCTCATGTGCTAGGACCTCCTGATAGTAATCATTGCCTGCAACATCCAACAGAATGGATACCACAGCCTTCTCCATACAGGCCGGAATGTGCACTGTTTCAATTTGGTATAGGGTGGTTGTCCTTGGAGGAAAATTCTCCAGTTGTAGAAAATGCTCGGAGTTAGTTAAGCCACCATTGAACCCTGCAGGATTAAAGGTGTCCAGTCTACTTTGAACATTGTTGTCAAGGTCTAAGGAGTCTTTGCCAAGCAGAAGCTCTGCCACAAGCTCATCAGAGAAAGGAGTTGTTCTGCCGATCCAAAGCCCATCATCAGAGACACAGAGAAGTGGACATGCTGTAGCAGCTTTGCAGACCATGGATGTGGCATAATGCAGGTCCTTATCAGCAGCACAGTCAATGGATTTGCACAGTGATCTGATCGTGGTGTCAAGTACTGTGAGCACTGTGGCAGGGATCTGTCCATACTTTGGACCCTTCTGTCTTACTGCTGCTCTGAAATGCTCCACAAGTGGCATGTATGAGAGCACCATCTGGAGCCCCATGAACAACAGAGTCAGATTCATAGCTCATAATACTGCTCTCTACATTCATCAGACAGCAGATCCTGTTCTATGAATTTAGGGTTTAGGGTTGTGCTATGCCATTCTCATCCTGAGAAGTATTTATTCAAAATCACTTCTGAATAATGTTCTTGACAAACTGTTATGCTGAGTTCAAGCATCGGAAATGATCCCTTTCAAATCAGATTGAGCTCTTGCATACAACTTGGCTATATCTAATATTCCATTTTCATTTCAGAGACCTGATTTGAACACACCATCACTTTCAAACTTGAGGAATTATTCTTCTGCCTGGTCAACCGAAAATTGTACACCAAATGAATGGCATGGCACACAATCTACATGATGGGTCATAGAAGAATCCCTTCAAAATCCTTTATAAAACTGAGCTTCTTGAGACCGAAATATTTATTGTCAATATTTCTTTGTTAGATTGTCTAATGAGACAAAACATTATAATCAATATCTATTGTTGCATCATCTGGTGACCCTCATCTCAAAGTTTTCTCTTCAATTTTCCAACTTCCAAACAATCAAAACTGTTAATACTGAACTTTTCAAAAACTCCATAAGTAACTAAAATAAATGGAAAGTTCTTAAGTCTGAATCCTTAGAAGCAATTAGTACCTGATCAGTGAAGGCTGATGAAATTTTCTTCAGGAGCTCCTCATATTTCTGCTGTTTTGTAAAGACTCTGGGACCTGGTTCATAAGCAATACCAATCTGTAGCACCCTCACCCCACCCAGAACCCAAAAAAAAACAAAAAAACTCCCCACACAAATGGACATCGTCAGGACTGAAGAAAGATGGAGTTCAGTCAGTACTTGTTGGAGAGTGCCATTTCTTCTGCATAGCTTGAGGAGGAGGAGGAGGAGGAGGAGGAGGAGGAGGACTTCAGCAGCAAGAAGATGATGAGGAAAAAACCTTGAAAGAAAGGAAGCCAGAAATCAACACAAAATCCAACGAAGTGCACAGAAAAGACTTGAAGCTCTTGAGCAGAACAAAGTTGGGGGCGATGATGCCTACCTTGTGAAGGCCCCGAAGAGCAGCATCCTGTTCTGCTTCTCTCTTGCGCCGGAAACGTCCGGATTCCACAGAAGTACCATCAGGGAGGCGCAAGGTGCATGCGAACATGGGCGTGGTATGCTCCCGGGGCAGCACTTGGAGCAATCCATCCGCTCCCACTCTCACTCCTGATTGCAGAAACAACTCTCCAGGTTCTCCTCCTCCTCTTTCTCCTCCTCCCATTACAAGCCGTGTCTCGTAGACATACTCTTTGTCCGTCCCGATGCAGAGAAGTTGATGCAGCTTTGCTTTTGCTGTTGCCATATTCTAGAAGTTCTTGAGCAAACAAGCTTTGTGTGGAATTCTCTTGTTTTTGTTGCGAATTTTTTCTTGTGCGCAAACAAGCTTTGTGTGGAATTCTCTTCTTTGTGGCGAATTTTTTTTGGTGTGCAAACAAGCTTTGTGTGGAATTCTCTTCTTTGTGGCGAATTTTTCTTGTTTGCTTAGAAGCTTCACCAAGTTCTTATAACGAGAATTGTGATGTCCAATTGTTGTTGTACACACTAGTCCTTGCTTGCTTGCTTGCTGCTGCGGCCGCCGGAGGTTACTGCTGCATGCTCTCTTTCTTCACCACCTTCTCTAAGGATTCGTCCATTTATTTTTCTAATACTGATCAGTAGTATGATTCCGCAGGTTTTCCTGACGTCATTGCTGGCGCCGTTTGCTGCTGCAATGGAGCTCTCAAACAAAGTACGTTATGGTCCAAGAACAGACGGAACTTGAAGAAGAAGAAAAAGAAAACAAAGTTGGTGACAGTCCGGCGAAGAAGAAAAGGAAGTCCACACAAGAAGCTTGAACAAAGCTTGAGAATCATCAACTCGGCGCTCACTGTCAGAGCTCACATCTTGATCACATATGTTGTTGTAGTCATGTCTGGTATTTCTTCATCTCTGCCCTGGCTTTACTGGAATCCTTCCTTGGTACCACAGCAGAACTTTTCCTTCTCCAAGAGAAAATCTTGACCTTCGCAGCAATGTTCACGTAGTCCTTCTTGTCAATGAAAGCATTACCGAAGGCAATCGACGACGCTTATTACGAAGAGGAAGCGAATTTAGTCATCAATCCGCGTCGTTGCCTCCTCCACCCGCCAACAGCTGCAGCAGGTCCACGATCTTCTTCTTCTTCACAGCTCCTGCTCCTAATCCCCAGATCTTTGCTGTTGCCAATGTGGAGATTTCAGCAGATACAAAAAGCCTGATTAGCGCTCGCTTGTATCCCGAGATTTTGTGAGCTCCACAGGTCTTCACTGATGGTACTTCCGCAATGGCTCAAACTAAGTACAAAGCTGCTGTGCTCCAGATGACCAAGGTTGTGTGTTGTGTTGTAGCCGCGCGGAGCTTCTTCTTCTTCTTCTTCTTCTTCTTCTTCTTCTGGCGGATCTTTTTGTCTGTGGCAAAGCCGAGCAGTGTATTCGCGAAAGTTTCTGTATGAAGACTTGTAGCTTTTGATTGCGAAGCACAAGGTGAAGAATCATGCTTTTCCAGCCAGCGATTTCCTTCACCTGTTGTTGGACTACGGAAGCAGCAGATCCAGATTCTTTTTGCAGTGCTGCTGCCTGCACTTGACAAGGTTGCAATCCTCGCAAGCTGATCTTTAGCTCATCAGCTTTCAAGTACTGCGGCATTCTCCACAGGTATGCAACTCTACCAGTTCTGATGAGCCTGTGCAACAGAACTTTGCAATAATAAGCCAATAATACCATGGTACCAACTTCCTTGTACAACTTATCAAATGCCAAGACAGAATGTCCAGGGGACTGTTGTACATGCACAAGAAAGATAATATGACAATCTTTTTAGCAGATTACAGCCCAGTGGTGGAAGCTTGCAAATCCTTGGAAGGAATGAGAGAAATGGTTCAGCTCAGGAGAAAACATCTGACAGCATTTCATGCAATTTGGTGGCAGTTTTCAATCCAATCATGAAGAATATTGTGACTGTGCCTAGCTCTGATGACGATGAAGAGAAAGAATGAGGACCAACTTTCAAGCAGCATCACAGACTTGGATATTGAAAAATGTGAGCAAAACTTGCTTGTTCCAGTGCTCCCACAAGTGGTCTTTTGTTTCTCAATTTGTGATTGTGGCACATGAATGCAATTTGGAACTCCAGTGTTGGATGCTTGCAGTCATTCTTCTGCTGCGAATTTCCTTGGCAGTACATCAGGCTGAATTTTTTTCTTCTTAACATGTTCAAGAGTTTAGGCATTTAGGGTTGAGGGTTTAAGACTTGCAAAAAGGAAGAGAAATCATTCTGTTTCTTCTGTTCTTTGCTCAGAATTTGAGGAACTGAAATCACATGAATGTGCCAATAGCTGGACCTGCAAATGACAGCAGTTCCATGGCCCACAAGAGGATACATGAACATTATATATGGAGGATTTGTTTGCTCCTACAAAGAAGGTGTTTCCTTACCAAGATTTAGATGAGCTGTTGCAGAAGAGATCTCCAGAGGTCTCTTCTGCAGCTCTCAAGGATTATATTCTTGAGGAAACCAAGGGATGCTCTTTTGAAGTGGAACTCACTTGGGTATATGGATTTCTTTGTGGCATTGAGTCTTGTGAGCTCTTTAGAGGGTTTTGGCAATGGAATGAACTGGCCACAAGGTGTTGAATACTTTCCCGTGGAACATATCCTGGTGTGCTGGGAGCTGATGAAGTGAGTGGGTAGTCATGGCAACTTTTCAACTGCTATTCGTGATGAAGGTGATCTGATTTGACACTTTGTGAGCAACAACTCTCATCAGGTTGTGACTGTACTCATTTTCACATTACCTTGAAATTGTTCTTGTGGAGATTTCTGTTCAATGCTATAGATTTATGTAAATGTATATGTATGAAGATAGTATTCGCTAGTATGAATTCAGATTTTGACATGAAGTTTCATGATTTCTTCAATCAGGATGATGTAGGGATTTTAGGAGTGATAGGAAATGAAAATGGAAAATCAACACGTGCCTTTTCATAATTTGGTTGATTTCAATTCCAATTTATTTTTTTCAATTGAATTTGAATTCAATTCAAGTTGCAGTATCGGAAATCAACTCCATTAAACCCTATTCCTACTCATTGTGGGCTTTTCAACAATACCAAAAGCACCCCCTGCAAAAAATTTCTCAAATTTTTTAATTTTTGATTTTCTTAACATTTCAATGGAAAAAATTGTTCAATAGTCAATTAACTCTTGCATAGCATGTCTAAGCAAATTGCACTGTGTAAGGCAGGCGGCCTCAATTTACGGTATGCTTGAGTACCAGCCCAATAATGGTTCAAACAATTAATGAAAATTAATGGAAACCATGCATTAATTCATGATCAATGGGTTCATTCAATAATTTGATTGCAGAATGAGTTTGATCAAAACAGGATCCTTGAGAGTCTGAGTGAGCTAGTTGCCCAGGGTTTCAGGCCTGGTCTTCGAATATAACCGGCGGGTATCACTTCCTAACCCCTGCCCCAACCTTAAAACCCAGATGTGTTGAAAAAGGTAACCCACCCATGAGTCCAGTTGTGGGGCTAGGGTCTATAAGGTCGGCAATATTGGTCTAGGTCTAAGCTAATGTAGGGTTATTTAAAATATATCAAAAAATTAATCGATATTAAAATCATTTTTAATTCATTTTCTTAAAGAACCGGTTGTACATAACTGACTGATGTTTTATTTTTAAAAGTAAGAATTGGCTGTTAAATAACGAATTGCCTTAAGAAATTGGGAAATTTTGATACCCTGGCAATAAAAAAGTGAGAGCCTCCCAATAATAGTTAGGGTTAATAGTTAGGGTTTAGGGTTTACCTAACTTGTATGTACAGAATGGACATTGAATGGATCCCCCAACCCAACAACATTTAGTGACTTGTTTTTGTCCATTTTGGACATCATTTCAAAGGTAGGTACTTCAGTGGATTGTGGTAGTTTTTACAAACAAAATTGGTTGATACTTGATACCATTCGTATGTTTGTGTTGGTTGGTTGCTTGGTTGGTTGTTTGTTTGTTTGTTTGTTGTTATATTGTTTGTATGATTCTCCCTCTATACTTTAGCCCTTAGTTCTGAATTTTTTTTTAAAAATTATTATTATTTGCACAAGAAGTCACCCATAGCCAAAAAAATAAATCATGCAGCTGTTGAGAGTTGGTTCTTCAGAATCCTAGCTACCAACTCTCTTTCGGACCGACAAGTGAAAAAATTAAATAAATAAATAAATAATGATAATAATGATAATAATAATAATAATAATAATACTAATAATAATAATAATAATATTCGGTTGGGTTTCCACCACCAGCATAAGTGAAGTGAACCCTTTTCACATGCAACCCAACTTGACTCATTGTGTGTAGAATATTTTATTGTTTGCATGTATTTAACCCCTAGAAAAAGGCTGAAAGAAATTATTGTGAAATTCTCTTGGAGCAGGAGAAAAAGCCAATTTGCCGAGGGTGGCAAAACTTTTTTTTTTTTTTTTTTTTTTTTGTTTA
>Ga0116231_10009973_pt1 | contig 15606 bp, 9 predicted proteins | sample S1TSphgellanicum_2_FD_89695 | JGI IMG/M metagenome (GOLD analysis project Ga0116231, IMG submission 89695) | Host-associated microbial communities from peat moss isolated from Minnesota, USA - S1T2_Fd - Sphagnum magellanicum MG | ecosystem: Host-associated > Plants > Peat moss > Unclassified...
CCGCAGGGATTGGTGTGCTTGATAATCGCCACAGCGGTCTCCGGAAACTCCTCCGCCAAAGCCCAGCAGGCATCCAGATCCACGAGATTGTTGTAGCTCAGCTCTTTGCCTTGCAACTGCCGCGCGTTGGCCACGCCCAGCCCCGACCCATCCGCGTAGAGCGCCGCCCGCTGGTGCGGATTCTCGCCATACCGCAGACTTATCTTCTGCCCCAGGTGAATGCGCAGCGTCTGCGGTAAAGCATCCGCCGCAAATTCCGCAGGCGAATCCGCCTCCGGCGCCTCGGCGATCGTATCCAGAGCATTGGCAATCGCCGTGTCATACGCCGCCGTCGTGGCGAAGGCCTGCTTGGCCAGCCGCCAGCGCGTTGCCCGGCTCAGGCTGCCGGAATGGGCCACCAACTCCTCGGAAAGCGAGGCATAATCCGCAGCCAGCGTCACAATCGCCACATCTTCAAAATTCTTGGCCGCCGACCGCACCATCGACGGGCCGCCGATGTCGATGTTCTCAATCAGATGGCCAAAGGCCACACCCGGCTGAGCCGCCGTTTTCTCAAACGCATAGAGATTCACCACCACCATATCGATCGGCAAAATCGCATGTTCGGCCACCGCCGCTTCATGCTCCGCCTTGCCGCGCCTGTAAAGCAGCCCGCCATGCACCTTGGGGTGCAGCGTCTTCACCCGCCCATCCAGCATCTCCGGAAAGCCCGTCAGCTCGCTGATGTCTTTCACCGCCAGCCCAGCCTCGCGCAGCGCCCGCGCCGTCCCTCCGGTTGAGACCAACTCCACCCCATAGCCAGCCAGCGTTTGGGCAAAGGCCACCAGGCCAGTCTTGTCCGTCACGCTCAACAGCGCGCGGCGAATCGGCTTCAAATCATGACTCGTAACTGGACTCATAGCAGGCTTCACTAACCTTCATTGCGAGGATAAGTACGCATCTTCGGCCGCCAACCGCAGCCGAAAGCGCACTCTTCAGGGTACATCCAAACGGCGGGCTCAGTTACCGGCGCAGACCGCTGCAACGCCCAAAGCTGTGGAATTCCGGCGCCGAATTGCCAGCACGCCATAACCCAACTAAAGTAGAACCATGGGCAGTACCCCCTCCCCGTCTGGCATTCCGGCACATCCGCCGGCAATTTCGCCTGCAAGCCCGCCCGCTAGCCTAACCGCATTCGAGCCCGATCCCCATCCTGAACTTGTCTTGCCAGAAGTCGCTGGCGTCGCCGCGTCCCCGGAGAAGTCAGCCACGGAGCCGGAGCGCCGTTCCTGGGCCTACGCCCCCGCCACCTACGTGCTCGTCGGCATCAACTGCGCCGTCTTCCTAGCCATGCTCCTGCGCCACTTCTCCATCTGGAGCCCCACGCCCGACCAACTCATGCTTTTCGGCGCCAATCAGCCCCGCGCCGTCCTGCTCGGCGGCGAATGGCAGCGCATCGTCACCGCCATGTTCGTCCACGTCGGCATCGTCCACCTGGCCACCAACATGTGGTGCCTGTGGAACCTGGGCCTGCTCGGCGAGCCACTTATCGGTCCTTTCGGAGTGCTGGCCGCTTACGTTCTTTCCGGCGCCGCGGGCAATCTGCTCTCCATCGGCGTCAACATGCTCGACTACACACGTTTCCCTCAGGATGGCGCGGACGTCGCTGTCGGAGCCGGCGCTTCCGGCGCGGTTTTCGGCCTCGCCGGCGTCCTGATCATTCTTCTGAAATCGCCACGCCTGCCCATCGACCCCAAAGAACTGAAAAGCCTGCGCCGCCTCGTGATTTACTTCGCGGCCATCAACCTGGCTATCGGCTTTGGAGGCAACCGGCTCAGCGACTACTTCGCCCTCGGCATGAAAGTGGATAACTTCGCCCACCTGGGCGGATTCCTGGGCGGAATCCTATTCGCTCTGCCGCTCGTCCCCAAGCTCGGCGCGTCCACGCAACACTTTGTCCTCCGCCGCCGCGTTGCCGTTGGCCTGGTCACCAGCGTTCTGGTCTTCTTCGGCTTCTATCTCACATCCACATTTCCAGGCTCAACCTGGAACGTAAAGTAACGCCACAGACCCTTCCGGCCCTGACTCTTGATAAGCAAAACGATTGCGGAACGCAATCAGGCACAGTGCTGTCAGGGATGCAGGCCCGCGTTATACCAGCCTGGGGCGCAGCCCCAGGTCGCTGCTTCCCGGCACAAGCTTCGAAGGCCGGCTACCGAACCGCCGTCGCCGCGAACTTCTTCACCATCGCCAGCAACAGCTTCCGGTCGCTCTCGTTCAGGTTCGTCGAGTACCGCCGGATCTGCGTCAAAAACTTCAGCTCATCGTCCGACAGCTTCTGCGTATTCAAATCGCGATTCAGCGAGTCCTCGGCAAAAAACTGCGAAATCGGCAAATCCAGCGCCTGCGCAATCTTCGACAGCGTATCGAGCGACGGCACCGTATGCCCGTTTTCCACCCGCGACAGATAGCAGCGTAGCAGGCCGGTTTTCTTCTCGATATCGCCCTGAGAAAGTCCTTTTTGCAAACGGTGGCCGCGAATCGTTGTGCCGATCTGCATCGTCTTTGAGCTCCCCACCCTCATCGTTCCAGACTTCGCTACGAGCTTAAAAATCCGTAAACCGTCAACCCTAGATGTTGTCTTAATAGTTAACATGCGCAGGAAGCGAAAGCAAGCGGCATTTTCCGGTATTCGAACAACTTGCGGCCAAATGGAATGAATCTGCGGCAAGAGCCGGACGAACAAGTCAGCGCCAGAGAGCCAAGCCCTGGAAACGGCGGAAGCAGCAGTCGTAAACCTTATTCCGGCCCGGTACGTCAGACCAATGCGAGACGCCGATTCAGAATCTAAGGTAGGGAGCGGAGCAGGCTTGACACGCAGGCACACAGTCGCCAACCGGTACGCCGATGGGAACCTTCCCAGGTTCGGAATCACCAGCTTCGGCAGGCGCCGGATGGTCATCCTCTCCGCATGCCTCGCGGCCCTGACACTGCCCACGGCCATCCACGCGCAACAGGCCGCGCAGCAAAATCCGGCCGCCACGCCACCGGCAGCGCCGGCGGCTGCCGCGGTCACCGGAGGCATCCTGCACGGCGTCATCAAGTCCGGCAACATCCCACTGCCCGGCGTCGCCGTCACCGCGCGCAACTCCCTCACCGGCAAGAGCTACGCCACCACCACCGACATCACCGGCGCCTGGTCCATGACCATCCCGCAAAATGGCCGCTACGTCCTCCGCACTGAGTTGGCCGCCTTTGCCGCCAGCACGCGCGACGCATTGCTCAATGCAGCGTCCCACGACCAGACGGTCAACTTCGATCTCCAGCTCGCCTCCCGTGTCGCCCAGCAAGACGCCCAGCAGGGCGAAGCCCAGCAAGCCGCGCGCGCCATGCAGCAGTTGGCCGCCAACGGCGTGCAGGCCCTCAGCCTGATGAGTTCGCTCGGGTCCGGCACCGACGCCGCCGAAGGCGGCTCCAGCGCGGCCGGAGCAGCCCTGCCCAGCGCCGCCAACAGCGCCGCCTCGGGCACCGACTCGGTCGCCATCACCGGCCAATCCGGCTCCGTTAGCCCCCTCGCCGGCATCGACCCCGACCGCATCCGCGACGCCATTGAAACCGTCCGCGCCCAGGGCGGTGGAGGATTCTTCGGCGGACCCGGCTTCGGCGGAGGAGGTGGAGGCTTCGGCGGCTTCGGCGGCGGACGCGGCAACTTCCGCAGTTTCCGCCCCGACCAACCCCACGGCGCCATCTACTGGAACGGCAACAACTCCGCCCTGAACGCCATGCCTTTTTCCGTCACCGGCCAGCCGGAGACGCAGCCCGACTACGGCTCCAACAACTTCGGCCTCACCCTCATCGGCGAACCCTACCTTCCCAAACTCACCAAGCCCAGCGGCAAAGACACCGTCTTCCTGAACTTCTCCCTCACGCGTACATCCACGCCCGTCGATCAATACGCCATCGTTCCCGACTTGAGCTACCACCGGGATTGCAAGGGCGTGAACACGCCGGGCTGCAATCTGCTCTCCTACTTCCGCGACCCCACGCCCGGCCTCTCCGGCAACAGCCAGGGCTACAACTACTACTTCGCCTCCACCCAGCAATCGAACTCCACCCAGGGCGGCGTGCGGTACATTCGCGCCATCGGCCCCAACGCGTCTCTTGCAGGAATGGGCGGAGGTCGAGGGGGTGGCGGCGGTCGCCGCAATCAGAATCAGGGCCTGCGCCAAAGCGTCAACGCCAACTTCAACTCGAGCGACTCGGCCTCGGACGACGTCAATCTCTTTCCAGAGCTAGGCGGCAAAACCGCCGGCCACAACTACTCGCTCCAGACCGGCTACTCGCTCGGCTACCACCGCATCAACAGCAACCTCACCGCCGGTTGGACCCGCGCCCTGAGCCAGACCACAAACTTCTTCACCAATAAGCAGGACATCGCCACGGACATCGGCGTGCTCGGCCCCAACCGCACCGCGTTGAACCCCAGCCCGCTGAACTACGGCATCCCCGACATCGTCCTCAGCGGCACCACGGGCCTGAGCGAGACGCAGCCCAGTTTCAGCGTGCGCCAGACCATCTCGCTCTCCGAAGTCCTCAGCTATGGCCACGGCAAGCATAACTACCGCTTCGGCGGAGATTATCGCCGTGTCCACCAGGACATCCTAGGCAGCTCCAACGCCACCGGCACCTTCGACTTCACCGATCCCGGCAACGCCGGCTTCCAGGAACTCATCGACGGCGCCCCGGACGCAAGCTCCATCTCTTCTTCCGACTCCAAAGACTATCTGCGCGAGAATGTCTGGGATCTCTTTGCCCAGGATGACTTCCGCGCCTTCGCCAACCTCACTCTCAATTACGGCATCCGCTACGAGTACTTCTCTCCGTTCATCGAGAAGAACGATCATCTTGCCGAGTTAGCCGCCAATCCCGGTTTTACCAACATCGCCGAAATCACCCCCAACTGCACCGGCCTCGATTGCGGCGCCGTACCGCGCTCGCTGGTCTATCCCTTCCATCCCGGCATTGCGCCGCGCCTCGGCATCGCGTTGCGGCTGCCCAAGTCCATCGTCGTGCGCGCCGGCTACGCCATCAACTTCAACAACGGCCAGTACGCCACCTTCGTTACCTCCATGGTCCACCAGCCGCCCTTTGCCAACGTGCAGCAGAACACCGCTGCCAACCCCATCAACGGCAAGATCATCTCTCTCGTCGACGGCTTTCCAGAAACCCAACAAGTGCCAACGTACGCGCTTGAGCCGCATTACTCGCTGCCCTACGTCCAGGTCTGGAATATCGACGTGCAGAAAACCTTCGGCTGGGGCATCCTGCTCAATGTCGGCTACAACGGTGCCAAGGGCACGCATCTCGACGTGACCAGCGCTCCACTCCCTTGCAGCACCGTGGCCGGCACCGGCTTCACCCCCTGCCAGACCTACAACGGTGCCTTGGTCGAATCCATCCAGCCTTTCAAATTTGAGCAGTCGAACGGCTATTCCAACTTCAACGATGGCAGCGTCCGTCTCCGCAAGCGCCTGCAAAAGGGCGTCTCGCTGGGAGCGTACTACCAGTATTCGCATTCGATCGACGACGCCGGCTCCATCGGCGGCACCTCCACCGTCGTCGCCCAGAACTGGCGCGATCTGCCCGCCGAAGAAGGCAACTCCAGCATCGACCAGCGCCACCGGCTCACCGGCGACTATCTTTTCGAGTTGCCCTTCGGCAAAGACAAAGCCTTTCTGACCGGCGGCGGCTTCGCCTCCAAAGCTCTTGAAGGGCTCTCGGTCTCCGGCACCTTCACCTTCTCCAGCGGCACGCCGCTTTCGCCAACCTTTCAGGCCTCCGCCTCGGAAGCGGAAACCTTCACCGAAGGTTCGGAGCGGCCCAATCGCGTCCCCGGCGTATCGCTCACCGAGGGCGCCAGGTCGTTGCGAGAGTGGTTCAACACCGGCGCTTACAATCCCAGCGCGCCTGCCAACGGCGTCGGCGATGCCCCTCGCAATTCCATCCCCGCGCCAGGCACCATCTCCAACGCCATGTCGCTCTCGAAGACCGAGCAGCTCGGCGACACGCGCAGCTTCGAAGTCCGCGCCACCGCCAGCAACGTCTTCAACACCGTGCAATACTCAGGCGTCGATACCAACCGCGCTTCGCCAACCTTCGGAGAAGTCACTTCAGCATCCCAGATGCGAGCTTTCACCTTTCTCGCCCGGTTCCGCTTCTAACTTCGAGGAGATATCACGTGCTTCGGCAGATACAACGCGTCTTCGCCATGGAACTGGCCCTCGCACTGGCCCTTGCGTTGCCTGCGCAACAGACCGGTGCCGGACAGTCCTCGGGGCAGTCCGGCAATCCGGATATGGGCTACGTCCTCAAGTCCGAGTCCGACCTGGTGCTGACCAACGTCGTCGTGCGTGATGCCAAGACAGGAGAAATCGTCACCGGCCTCAAGCAAAGCGACTTCACCGTTCTCGAAGACGGCAAGCCGCAGCAGATCTCCAGCTTCGACTTTGAAAGCGTCGATATGGCCAAGCCGCTCAAGGAAGCCACCATCAGCGGCCTTGCCTCATCCGCCACCGGCAAATCCGCCACTGGCGGCGTACGTCCCGAGGACTTGAAAGATCACCGCCTCATCGTCTTCTTCTTCGATCTCACCTCCATGCAGCCCGAGGATCTCGATCGCGCCATCGACGCCGCCAGAGAGTTTCTCACCCACAAGATGCAGCCCGCCGATCTGATCGCGCTCGTCTCTCTCGATACCTCGTTGAAAGTCGATCAGGACTTCACCTCAGACAAAGACAAGCTCGCCGCCGAGATCGGCATGTACAACGGCACCGAGGGAGCGGCTTTCGCGCAGGGCGCTACCGCCAACTCCAACCAGGTCGAAGACGCCAGCGGCTATACTCCCGACGAGCAGGAGTACAACGACATCAACACCGACCGCGAGTTATACGCCCTCCGCGCTATCTCCAAGTCCCTCGAACGCATCAACCAGAAGAAATCGCTGCTCTACTTCTCCGGTGGTCTCACTCGCGACGGCATTGAGAACCAGGCCTCGCTGCGCGCCGCCATCAACGCCGCCGTCCGCGCCAATCTCGCCATCTACAGCCTGGATACGCGCGGCTTGCAGGCCATCGGCATCGGCGACGCCTCCACCGGCAGCCTGCGAGGCACCGGCGCCTACAACGGCGCCGGCCTTCAGAACAGCTTCAACGCCAACTTCGACTCCCAGGAGACGATGACCGCGCTCTCCGCCGACACCGGCGGCAAAGCCTTTCTCGATAACAACGATTTCTCGCCCGCCTTCGCGCAGATTCAGAAAGACAGCTCGGCTTACTACGTCATCGGCTTCAACTCCACCAACCACGCCCGCGACGGCCGCTTCCGCAAGCTCCAGATTAAGTTAAACCGTCCCGGCGTTAAGCTCGAATACCGCCCCGGCTACTACGCCCCGGCCGACTTCAGGCACTCCGGCAAAGAAGATCGCGAGCGGGAACTCGAAGACGAGTTAGCCAGCGACTTACCCGCCACCGACGTCGGCATTTACCTCGACGCCTATTACTTCCGCCTCGATGAAAATCGTTTCTACGTGCCCGTGTCGCTCATCGTTCCCGGTTCGCAGATCCCCTTCTCCAAAGGAGGCGACCGCGACAAGGCCACGCTCGACGTTATCGGCGAAGTTACCGACGAAGCCAAGCGCCCCATCGGCCACGTCCGCGAAACCGTCAAGCTCGCCGTCAATGAAGATCAGCAGGTGCGGCAGAAGAACATACAGTATTCCACCAGCTTCAACCTGCCCCCCGGCAAGTACCATCTCAAATTCGTCGTGCGCGAAAATGAATCCGGCCACATGGGCTCCTTCGAAACCGACATCGTCCTCCCCGACTTGCGCAAGACGCCGCTCAAGCTAAGTTCCATCCTGTTATCCTCCCAGCGCGTCCCATCCAAGGCCACCAACCCGCTGGTTCACAACGGCCAGCAATACGTGCCCAACATTAGCCACGTCTTTCGCGAGGGCCAGCACTTATATGTCATCTACGAGGTCTACAACCCGGCCAAGGTCAAGCCGTCCACAGACGCCAATGGTGCAACCACCAAGGTCGCCAAAGGCAGCATCAACCTCATCAGCAGCCTGGAATTGATTCAAGGTTCGACCAAAGTCTTCGAGACTCCGGTCGTGCAAGCCACAGCGTTCAACGTCGCCGGCCGCGACGCCGTAGCCGTGCAACTCGACGTGCCTTTGGATACGTTGAAGCCCGGCCCCTACATCGGGCAGTTGAACGTCATCGACGACGCCGGCGGCAGCTTCGCCTTCCCGCGCTTCGCCGTCCTCGTCCGCGCCGCCAACCTCCCAAAAGCCGCCGTACCGACTTCCGCCCCAGCATCCGCGCCAGCCTCGGGCCCGGCCATCCTGCCGCAGCCATAAAAGAGCGCCTCCCAGGCCGTGAGAGGCGCTCCCGATCTGACTCTGGTTGGCTTCCGGTCTATCGTCTTCCCGCAATCAATCGGAAGAGAAACACTACGATCACCGCGCCGACAATGGCGATCAGGATGGTGTAAATCAACCCTCCCACCGGCGAAATGCCGAGCGCTCCGGCAACATATCCCCCAACGACAGCGCCGACGATTCCCAGGGCGGTGTCGGCGAGAAAACCATATCCTGCGCCCCGCATAATCTTGCCCGTGGCCCAACCGGCCACCATGCCCACAATGATCCACCAAAGTAAACCCATCTCTATCTCCTGAAATTGCCGCCAGCGGGCAGGGTCGAGTCCCCGCACCTCCTGGGTTCGTGTGTATGTCTTAAGTCTGAGCAAACCGGCACAGCCCGGTTCCTGCAATGAGATGTAAAGGGCTTCGATAGAGATGCTTGCGTCCGGCGTTTTCTTGCGCCTCGCGCATGGACGCAAAAAAGGGGCGTCTCGAGTCTTCGTCGAGACGCCCCATAGGACTGAGTGAGCTGCCCTACTTTCCGGTGTAAGTCACGCGCCAGACGCTCCGCGATCCGTCATCGGTCACGTAAAGCGAACCATCCGTTCCCACGGTAACTCCAACCGGACGCCCCCAAACCTGCCCGTCCTTGGTCACAAAGCCAGTCAGGAAGTCCTCATAGCTGCCGTCGGCATGCCCGTCATGCATCGGGATGCGAATCACCTCATACCCCGCGCGGTTGGCGCGATTCCACGACCCATGCTCGGCGGCAAAAGCGTCGCCCTCGTAGTCCTTCGGAAACCCCGCTTCGGCGGTATAAAACGTCATCTCCAGAGAAGCCATATGCGGCTGCACCAGCACATCCGGCGTAATCACCTTCGCAGCCAGGTCCACGCGCTTGCATTCAGTCGCCTGCTCTGAAGTCAGCGCCACCGCCTGCAAGTTAGGCCCCGTCCCATTGGCGCATGGTTCCGGAAGCCGCGGATCCCGATGCCCGCCCATGTAATACCACGGCCATCCATAGAACCCGCCTTCTTTCACCGAAGTCACATAGTCGGGCACCAGATGATTGCCCAGGTTATCGCGTTCATTGGTCGAGCACCATAACTGTCCGGTCGTCGGATTGATCGCTTCTCCCACGCAGTTGCGAATGCCCGACGCATACACTTCAACAAACTTGCCCTCCGGCGTGTACTCCAGCACGTCGGCGCGGTGAAACTCCTTTGGATGCGTATCGGCGTCGTCCACATTCGATCCCGATCCCACTGAGACCAGCATATGCCGACCGTCTTTGGTGAAAACAACATCGCGCGTCCAGTGTCCGCCGCCCGTCAACTGCGCATATCCCGGAATATCCGGCACCACCGTCTCCGGCGCAGCCGAAGCATGTAGATCGCCCACATGGTACGCGATGCGCTGAATGGTCGTCGCATTGCCCACATACACATACTTCGGATTCTCGGCAGGATAGAAGGCGATGCCAAAGGGATGATCGAGTCCCGTGGCAAACTTCTCAATCTGCGCCGCCTTGCCATCCGCGCCCACGCCGCGCAGAATAAAGATCGTCCCCGCGCCGGAGTCCGCCAGGAAGAGGTCGCCGTTGGGCGCGGTACGCAGCAATCGAGGCATCGTAAAGGTGCCCCCACTCAGCTCCATCACCTGCTTGTTGTCCGCGCGCTGCATCGGAGCGGCGTCGCCTCCGGCGTAGAGAGTCACCTTGAATCCCTTAGGCGCAACAGGCCACGCATCGGGCGGTTTGGGGATCACATGGGCAGTGTTGTTGACGGCTTCTTCGGGCTTCGGAGCGGGAAGGTCCGCCACCGTGATCTTGCGGCGAATGCCCGGCTGCTGCTGGTTCCAGTCCGCGAATGCGGCTTGTCCCGTCACCACCTGTTGAGCAGGCAAAACAGAGGGCAGCAGCAGGGAAGCGGCAAAGAGGGCGAGTGGGGCTGGGTATCTCATGGTTTGCATCTCGTATTCGGAGAGGAAGTATCGATTGCGAGCCTTCGACCTGTCTTTCATCATACTTCCGAGCGGCAAGCGAACTTGGTTTCGCTTGCTCGAAGAGATTGGTGTGCCGCAAACGGGCCCTCGTACTTGCCCTCCCACCCTTCCGCCGCGGGTGATACAGTCATGGGGAAGACTGCGCGCGCCAGCGGCTGGAGGATAACTCATGGTGGCCAAAACGTTACGAGTCGTTGCGGCGGTGTGCGCGCTCCTTTCCTTCGAGGCCGCTGCCCAATCGCCCAATCTTCAGGGCGTTCTCCAAGGCCTCGCGCCAGTCTCCGCGCTTGCCGACACCGCCGAAGGCAAAGCCGCCCTCGACGCAAATTTCCGCATCACCGGCGGCATCCAGACCGGCGCAATTCAGCAACCCACGCTGCTCCCATTCGCCCAACAGCAGCAGCAGGCCTTGCAGGACGCCTTCATCACCGGCGGCAATCTCGCCGATCTGGCCGACGGCCTCGGCACCACGCTGGGCGACGCCTATATCGCCCGCGCCCACTACATCGACACCAAGCGATACACCCGGCCCCCGCAATCCGTCACCGACGTCATGGTCTACGCCGAAGGCATCACCCAATCGCATTCCAACTCCGGCAAATATTTCTTCGCCAATGCAACCACAGACGGCACCCACGCCGTCCCAGCCAGGGAAGCCGCGATTCTCACCCAGATGCATGGCGAAACCGACATCTTCGGCAAGAGCTACCATCTCCCGGCCGGCAGCCCCGGAGCCGACAAATTCGGCAACTCGCGTCCCTTCCAAACCGAACCAACCACCACCACCATCGCCGGCCACGACTACCTCAACATCCCCTCGGATAACGTGGAATACAACCGAGGCCCCATGATGAACCTGGTCGACAGCCCTTCCTACCCCAGCGGCCACACCACCTATGGCTATACGGGCGCGATCCTTTTCGCCATCCTCGTCCCGGAGCGCTACCAGCAGATGATCGCCCGCGGCGCCGAATACGGCAACGACCGCATCCTGCTGGGCGCGCACTACGCCATGGACGTGCTCGGCGGCCGGACCCTCGCTCTCTACGACATGGCCCATCTCCTCGCCAACGACAAGGCGTATCTTCGCCAGACCATCCAAGGCGCTCCGGCGATACCGGATTTTCAAGAAGCCATCAAAAAAGCGCGAAACGGCATCTCCGCCGACTTGGAGAAAGCCTGCGGCAAGACCATGGAGGAATGCGCCCGGGAAGACACCGGCCGCTTCAACACGGACGCAACCAACGAAGCCTTCTACGCCGTCACCCAGACCTACGATCTCCCAATCGTCCATCCCCAGCAGGCGGCTGGCAAAGAAGACGTCGGCAAACTCGCCCACGAAGCCGGCTATCTGCTCACCGCGGCCTTCCCGTCGCTCACCCTCGATCAGGCTGACCAGATCCTCACCGATACGGAAGGCCCCGGCGGCGGCTTTCTGGACGACGGCTCATCCTTCGGCGTCTACTCCCGCCTCAACCTCTACGCAGCCGCAGGCAAAGCCGCCGAGCTAGCTTCAAATTAAGTGTTTGGTGGCGGAGGGCGGGATCGAACCGCCGACCTATGGGTTATGAATCCATCGCTCTAACCATCTGAGCTACTCCGCCGGGAGGGTCTTGCTGGACAAGGGACGCGGGCAAAGTCGGACTTCGCACTACTGCGCCTCCTTGATGATACGGACCGCTGCATTCCAGGTCAAACTTCCCAGCCAAACTGCCCGGCCAAACTTTGCCCCCCGCTCCGCCAATCCCTCAATGCGCCAGCGCCTCGGCGTCGCGGTCCGTCAGCGTCTTCAGAAATGCAATCACATCTTCGATCTCCGCATCGCTCCACGCGGGCGTCTCGCCTTCCTTGCGGTTCAGCGGCTCATCAACCGTGTCGATATTTCCTCGCAGCGCCAACGGCAGATCGTCGAACTTCACCACCTGACGCGCCGCTGTCGGATACCAATCCCCGGGATTTGTATCGCGCCGGACGTAGAACCGCAGCGCATCCCGCAGCGAATGAAAGCGTCCATTGTGGAAGAACACGCCCCGCGTCGCCACATTGCGCAGCGTCGGCGTCTTGAACAGCCCACAGAACTTCGTGTCTCCCGCCTGATCGCCGCGCAGCGGTCCGCATAGCCCCATGTCGAAATACTCGCTCGCCCGGTTCGCCGCTATTTCAGGATTGCGCGGCACCCCCAACGCCTCAAACTCGTAGTCCGTAAACAGCGGATGCGATCCATCCGCACCCTTCCGGTCCAGATGGCAAGAGGCGCAATTGCCGCGTTTTGGATCGTCGAACAGCGCCAGCCCACGCTTCTCCGGCTCGCTCAACTCCGCCTTGCCATCCAGATACGCATCGTATCGACTCGTAAACGGATGAAAACTCACATCGTCCAGCTCAAACCGCTCCAGCGCCGCGAGCGCAGCGCCGTACGCCATCACCGGATCGTCAAATACCTGCGCTCCAAAAACCCGGCGAAACTCCTCCGCATACGCCGCGCGACGCAATTTTGCCACTACGGCTTCCGGCGCCCGATTGGCCATTTCGTTCGCCGCCAGCAGGGGAAACGCCGCCTGCTCCCGCAGCGTGTTAAACCGCCCGTCCCAGCCAAACCCGCCTTTGGGCGGCTCGTCGCCCTCCCGCAGCCGTTCTGCCGTGTTCGCAATAAACTCCTTGTGCCAAAACGGCGTCCGGTTCAGCACGTAGCGCAAACTCGGCGCCGCGCGCGCCCCCTGCCGGTCCAGACCGACTCCGCCAAGCTGAACCGCCAGCCCATTCGGCGGACCGTAGGCATGATTCGGGCTGTGACAGCTCGCGCAGGACATTGCCCCCGAACCGGACAAAGTCTGGTCGAAGAAGATCTTCCGCCCCAGCGCGGCCACCTCCGCCGCCGGCGCGTCCGTAAGCCCATTCGCATTCGCCTGGCCGCGCACCGGGGACACACGCACGCACACGCAAGCGACGCCGGCCAGCACCGCAACCCAGGCAGCCGCCACAGGCCAAATCCAACTCGAAGAAGCCTGCCGAGACAAAAATCGACCCACGGTTCCGCCCCAAAACATCAACGTCGCTTGCACCCTTCAAAGACCTCATAAACCGGAATCGCCGCCGGGGTCTCTATCCCCCGAACGGCGGCTCCAGTGCACTCCACCATATGGCTGAGAGCTAGTGCTTCGGCTCCGAGGGCAAATCCCACCCGGAGTGGTGCAGCGGCTCAAAGACGTTTTCGTCGTCGCCGATCGTATCCAGGAAGTAGTCCTGGCGCGGGTTATCCGCCGCGTAGCCCAAGTGCTCATGCAGTTGGAAGATGTCCTCAAGGCTGCGCAACAGCGAATAGTGGTTGTATCCGGTATCCGAAGTGCTGCCCGGTTTCACAAACGGCGAGAGCAGAACCGCGCCAATCTGGTCGCCGCCGTATCCGTCGAATATCAAATTCTCCACCAGCGCCGGGGTGTTCACCAGCGTGTTCGAAGACGGCCGAACACCGCTCAGGTTCGGACCCGGCTGCTGGTTGCAGCACGTGTCCCCCGTGTAGGTGATATTCACCGTCTCCTGCTTAGTGGTCGGGTTCACGCTCACTGTCTCGCCGCCAAAGTTGCTCTCGTCGAAGGTGATGATCAGCAGACCGTCTTTCTTGAAGGCCGGCGAAGCCTCAATCTGGGGCACCCACTTCTGCAGGAAGGCGTCGATCGAAGTCAACCCGCCTGGGCCGCCATTGGCGCAAGTCGTGCCCGGCGCGCCCGTGCCGCTGCCGTCGTGGCCGTCGTCGCACAGGTTCGGTGTGATGAAGGTAAAGTTCGGCGTGGTGCGCTCGTCCTTCAGGTCCTGCGCCAGATTGTGATCCAGGTTCACCACGTGCGCCTTGCAGCTCGGCGAGTCGATGACCGAGTGAAAGTACATGAATGGATCGTGCCGCGTCGCATACGCATCGCCCAGCGGTACCGCCGCACTGGGTGCTTCCGCCGTGTTGGTATGATCCGTTCCGATTCCGATCGTCGGATGCCCGCACGTCGAGCTCTCGCGCGCCGGATCGTTGCCCATGTCACCCATATAACCTTTCCAGGTCAAATGCGCGTCGTTCAGTTGATCGACCAGGGTGCGCACTTCTTTGGGATAAATGCAGCCGCCAGTTGCCACCACCTGATGATCCGTGGTCACGCCAGTCTGCTCCACGTCGTTGTAATTCCCGTTCCCCGTCGCCGAAGTCAGGCCGGGAATGCAATCGTCGTCCGTGTCCGGCGTCGGGGCCTGGCCGCTGATCAGCGAAATATAGTTGTCCAGGCTCACATGGCCGGTGCCGTAATACTGCGTCAGCAGCGCGCCTGAGGGGACCAGCGTCTTTTGCAGGTACGGGTCCTGCGTGCTGGTCCCAAACGTGTTGCTGAATGTCTTGTTCTCCAGCACAATCACAAACACATGCTTTACATTGGCCGCGGCCGTTTTCACGCCGTCCTCGTGGAACTGAGCCAAGCCTGCCGCGCAGGCGGTCAACGCGAGCGCCGTGGAAACGACAAGCGAACGAATTCGCCCTTCAAAAGTCCTGATCATTGGGGAGCCCTCTCTGGCCATCTGAGTCGCTGGGGAAGCGCACTCCAAGACTCATCCGTCAGCATGTCTACCCGGTTACAAACCTGTCATATGTTGATGACATCAAGGTCGGGAACGTTGGGAAACTGCCCGCATTCGCCACTGCTCCACCAGGTCCCGCGCCGCCCCCGGCCAATCCGGAAACAGAAACTGGAAACCCGCCTCGCCCAGCCGTCCCGGAATCACATTTCGGCTCTTCAGCACCAGTTCCGACTCCGTGCGCAGCAAAAAACAGCCAATCTCAATCAGCCACGCCGGTGCCGGCAGCCCTACAGGCACTCCCCAGGCGTCTCGCAGCGCTCGCATAAATGCCACATTCGCCACCGGATGCGGCGAAGCAATATTCACCACCCCGGCAAAGCTCTCGTCGGCAATCAGAAAATCCACCGCCCTGCAAAAATCCTCGCCATGCACCCAGGAGACCATCTGCGCCCCACTGCCGTTGGTCCCGCCCAACCCCCGCCGCACCAGCCTCGAAAGCACATCGAAGACTCCGCCCCGATCCGCGCTGAACGTCACCGCCGACCGCAGCGCAATCTTGCGCGTTCCTGGCGTCTCTGTATCAAAAAATGCGCTCTCCCAGTCCTTCGCCACGCGGATCGAAAAATTCCAGGTGTCCGGCGG
>Ga0116231_10009974_pt1 | contig 15606 bp, 14 predicted proteins | sample S1TSphgellanicum_2_FD_89695 | JGI IMG/M metagenome (GOLD analysis project Ga0116231, IMG submission 89695) | Host-associated microbial communities from peat moss isolated from Minnesota, USA - S1T2_Fd - Sphagnum magellanicum MG | ecosystem: Host-associated > Plants > Peat moss > Unclassified...
AATCACGCGTCACGGTGCTCAAATCGGACCATTTCTCCGCAGTTGCCGGCCGCCGTTACGATATCATCGTGAGCAATCCGCCGTACGTCGACGCGCGCGAGATGCGCAGTCTGCCGCGCGAGTACCGCCATGAGCCGCGACTCGGATTGGCGGCGGGCGCGGATGGCCTTAACTCCGTTCGGGCGATCTTGAGGGCGGCGCACCGGCACTTGCGCAAAGACGGCATTTTGGTCTGCGAAGTGGGTAACAGCGAGAGCGCATTGCTGCGCGCATTTCCCCGCACGGCGTTCATCTGGCCGCAGATCGCGATGGGCGGGGGCGGGGTATTCTTGTTGAGAGCTCAGGAGCTCGAGGAACTGAAGGACAGTGGCAGGCAATAGCTTCGGCAAGATTTTCTGCGTCACCACGTTCGGCGAGAGTCACGGCGCGGCGCTCGGCTGCATCGTCGATGGATGCCCCCCGGGCATGAGTCTCGACGAAGCGGATTTTGTGACCGACATCGAGCGACGCCGCTCCGGCACTTCGCAATTTACGAGCCAGAGGCGGGAAGCCGACCGCGTGCGGATTCTGTCGGGGGTGTTTGAGGGCAAGACGACAGGAACGCCGATCGGCCTGCTCGTCGAAAACGAGGACCAGCGCTCGCGCGATTACGAAAAGATCAAGGATCGCTTCCGCCCAGGACACGCCGACTACACGTACCAACAGAAGTACGGCTTCAGGGACTATCGCGGCGGCGGACGCTCTTCGGCGCGCGAGACCGTCATGCGCGTCGCGGCCGGCGTGATCGCCCGCAAGTATTTGCGCGAACGCATCGGCGTGCGCATTCACGGGTATCTGAAGCAGATGGGACCGATCGTGCTCGCGCCGGTCGACCCCGCGAGCGCCTACGAGAATCCGTTTTTCTGCCCGGAGCCCGGCCGCGTCGCCGAACTCGAGGCCTACATCTGGAAGCTGCGCGAGGCCGGTGATTCGATCGGCGCGCGCGTCAACGTACACGCGAACGGCGTGCCGCCGGGATGGGGCGAACCGGTGTTCGACCGTCTCGATGCGGATCTCGCGGCTGCCATGATGGGCATCAACGCGGTCAAGGGCGTCGAGATCGGCGCGGGATTCGGCGTGGTCGAACAACGGGGCTCCGAGCATCGCGACGAACTCACGCCGAACGGCTTCAAGTCGAACCACGCCGGCGGCGTGCTCGGTGGCATCTCCTCGGGCCAGGAGATCATCGTGAGCCTGGCCTTGAAGCCCACTTCCAGCATCACGATTCCCGGCGATACGATCGATGTGCGGGGAACGCCGACCACGATTGCGACGACGGGTCGCCACGATCCTTGCGTCGGCCTGCGTGCCACGCCGATCGCCGAGGCGATGCTCGCGCTCGTGCTCATGGATCATTGGCTGCGCCACCGGGCCCAGTGCGGCGACGTCGTTTCGCCGACGCCAATCATCACGGCGGCAACGTGAGCTCGGCGAGCCGCGCGCCGCGCGTCGCCGTCGTCGGCGCTTCGAGTCTCATCGGCGAGGCGCTCATCGAGCGGCTCAGAGAACAGAAATTTCCCCGCTCGGCGCTGTATCTGCTCGACGATGCGCGCGAACTCGGCCGGCCCGCCGTCCGCCCCGACGGCGAGGACGGCGAGGACCGTGACGTGAAGATCGGTGATATCGCCTCGTTCGATTTTTCGAGCGTCGATCTGGCTTTTTTCTGTGCGCGCACGGCGGTCGCGGAAACCTACGCGGAGGCAGCCTCGGCGCATGCTTGGGTCATCGACGGGTCGAGCGCGTTTCGCGGCCGCGCGGACGTGCCGCTCGTGGTGGCCGATGTGAACGGCGCCGAACTCTTGGGTCGCGCCGCGGACTCGCACGGATTGATCGCCATGCCCGGCAGCGCGAGCACCGCGCTTGCCACGGTGCTCGCGCCGCTGCATGCCCATGCGGGCCTGCGGCGCGTCGACGTGGCCACCTATCAAGCGGTCTCGGGCAGCGGCCGTGCCGCCATGGAAGGGCTCGCCGCCGAGACCGTCGACTTGCTCGGCGGTCGGACCACGAAGCGCCACCGCTTCGGCAAGCAAATCGCCTTCAACGTGATCCCGCAGGTCGATGCCCTCGAGGCTGACGGCGTGTCGCTCGAGGAGCGGCGTCTGGCCAGCGAAACGCAACGGGTGCTCGGCTTGCCCGAACTCGCGCTCAATGCGACGGCGGTCCGTGTGCCCGTCTTTTTCGGGCACAGCTTTGCGCTTCACGTGAGTTTCGAGCGCGACTGCGACGTCGTGAGCGCGAGCGAGATATTGCGACGCAGCAACGGTGTTGCTCTGATCGAAGCCGACTCGCCGACCGGCTTTCCGACCCCGGCCACCGAGGCGCTCGTGCCGGATCGGGTCTATGTAGGGCGACTGCGGGTCGATTCGACGCGTGACCGATCTCTAAATTTTTGGGTCGTGGCGGACAATGTTAGGAAATGTGCGGCATATAACGCATTTTCCATTGCCCAGATTTTGGTAAATAGAGCCCAGTAAGCTATAGTCAACGGCGATTTAACAGGCAAGCGAGTTTTGTTTGAAAAGCGCCTCTAACATAATGAACTTAAAGTGCTTTCTTGCCCGTATTCTTGGAGTGCCAATGTTTGCGAAGACGCCTCGACTCCTTCTGCTGGCATGCGTGCTTTGCCCATCCTGGTCGTGGGCCCTCGGCCTCGGTGAGATTCACCTCGAGTCGGCGCTCAACGAGCCGCTGCGCGCCGAGATCGACCTGGTCGCCGCGACGCCGGAAGAACTGACTGCGCTGCGCGCGACGCTCGCGGGTCGGGATTCGTTCTCTCGCTACGGCATCGATCGACCCCAGTTTCTCAATACGCTGACATTCAAAGTCGGCAAGAGCAAGGACAACCGCGACGTCCTGCTCGTGAGTTCCACCGATTCGATTCCCGAACCGTTCGTGACGTTTCTCGTGGAAGTCAATTGGTCACGCGGCCGACTCATGCGCGAGTACACCTTGCTGCTCGATCCGCCGGTCTACAGCCCCGGCGAAACCGCGGGCAGCGCGCCCGCCGTCGCGGGAGCTGCCACGAGCGCTGCGCCGGCGACCGCTGCGCCTGAGGTGCCCGCCGCCACGACGACCGCGGCGACACCGACAGTCGCGGCGAACCCGACATCGGGAGCCACGACGGCGACACCGCGTGCCCGGCGCGGCCATGCCCCGCGTGCCGCGGCCGCGCCCAGCGCCGCGACGCCGGTCGCTTCCGAGACACCGCCCGCACCGGCGAGTGCTACGGCGCCTGCGCGTCCCGAAACGGAAGTGAAACCTTTGCCGCCGCAGTTCGACGGCCAGTCCTACACCGTCAAAGCCGGCGACACGCTCAGCAAGATCGCGCACAGCATGAATGCGACGACGCGTGCCGAAGTCGATCAAACGATGATGGCTGTGTATCAGAGCAATCCCCGCGCGTTCGGCGCGAACATCAACATCCTGCGCCAGGGAGCGATCCTGCGCATTCCCGGCGCCGACGACATTGCCGCGCTCAATCAGAAAGAGGCGATCAGCGAGGTCAGCCGGCAGATGAGCGCGTGGCGTGAGGGCGCGACCGCGGCCGTCAATGCCGGACATTTGCGCCTCGTGACGCCGAGCGCGAAGTCGGGCGCGGCCGGCGGACCCTCGAGCGGACCGGCGGGCAAAGCGGCTACCGACACGGGTGCCACGACCGCCGAAACGCTGGCGCTGCAAGGGCGCGTCAAGGATTTGGAAACGCAGTTGGCGGACTCGCGCCGCCTGCTCGACTTGAAGAACGGCGAGCTCGCCGATCTGCAGCGCCGGCTCGGCGTGAAACCCACGGCCGTTCCCGCCGCGCCGACGCCCGTCACGGCGACGCCCGTGACGCCGGCCGCGCCGCCGCCGGCCGCGGTCGCCACGACCCCCGCGCCGACTCCGACGCCGCCACCGCCGACCAATGCCCCGGCCGTCGAGAATGCGACGCCGGCGTCGAGCGCGGCGCCGATCGTCGCGCCCGCGACGCCGATTCCCGCGCACAAGCCGAGCGTCGCCGCGCCGGCTGCCGCCACGGAAGAATCCTGGCTCGATTGGCTTGCCAACAATTGGTGGATCCCCGCAGCGATCATCGTGCTGCTGCTCGGCGGACTCGGCTTCGCGGCGTTCCGGCGCAGACAGCGCACGCAGATCGGCGAATTCGGGAACATCGCGGGTGCCGATACGGACGGGGATACGGAACTCGCCGGCTCCGACACGACCGCCAAGATTCTCGGGATCCGCAAGGGCGACGATTCTTTCGTCGTCGAAGAGTCGGGTGAGCACCCGCTCCCCGACTTTGCAATGGGCGCCGACGAGACGCGTTCTCCCGAGGATACGCTGTCGAGCGAGAGTGCCGTGAATCTCGATCAGGGGGATCCCCTGGCCGAAGCGGACTTTCACATGGCGTACGGCTTGTACGATCAGGCGGCGGATCTCGTGCGCATTGCGCTCGAACGGGAACCGGATCGGCGTGACTTGCGCCTCAAGCTGCTCGAGATTTACTTCGTCTGGGGCAATAAGGATGCTTTCCTGCAGACCGCCAAGACGCTCGAGGCGACCCGCGACCGCGCTCCGGCCGGCGAGTGGGACAAGATCGTCATCATGGGCAAGCAGATCTGCCCCGATGAACCGCTGTTCAGCAAAGCCGCCGGTGGCGGCCGCGGTGCCGGCGCGCTCGTCGACCTGAATCTCGAAGGCGGCGAGAACCGCATCGACATCGATCTCTTCGGCGACCCGGAGGGCGAACGCAGCTTCGATCACCCGCTCGCGAAGGAGGACGAGGATACGGCCGCGACGGGCCAGTCACCGCAATTGGCGAACTCGCGCAGCGGCCTCGATTTCACCTTGGACACGCCGGAGCGCGGCGCCGACGACTCGCCGACGCGCGAAATGCCGCCGCGCGACGAGCCGACCGTCGAGTCGGAACTCATGGCCTTTCACGATTCGCCGACGCAGGAGTCGCCGGCCCTCAAGTCGAGCGCGATTCGCGACCGCATCGCGACGAAGCTCCCCGATGCCGATCATACCGCCGAGGTCTCCATCGACGACCTCGGGCTCGACCTCGACGGCCTCGACGAGCCCGCCGCGAGTTCCGGCAAGCAGCGGGCTCTCGAGGAAACCGATCATCCCGACGATGCGCCGACCATGGTGGCCGGTCTCGACGAGCGTTCGCGCCGCATGATGGCGGAAGCGGAGAGCCGTTCGCACGACAAGGACTTGACCGAACTCGAGCGCGAACTCGAGGCTTCCTTCATCTCCGAGCTCGAATCCAGCCAGGAAGAAATCAAGACCGCCGTGATCGGACCGGAATCGGCGCCGACCGTGCTCATGCCGCGCGATCTGGACATCGCGGCGACATCGCAATTCAAGACCTCGAAGCTCGTGGAGAGTCTGGGGTCCGACCGCGAAGACCTGGATTCGACTTCGAAACTGCGCGGCATCAATGCCGACAGCATCGACTTGGACCTGGACCGGCTCGCCTCGGCGCTCGGTAACGGGGACGACACGCGCGAACAGCCGCGCGCCGCCGAGGAAGTCTTCTCGACCGAGGTCTTCGAGGCCAGCCAGCGCAGCCGGCGCGTCGACCTCGACGTGGGCGAGGCATTGAACGGATCGGACGCGTTGCATGGCAAGAACGGCGCCGCCAATCTCGCCGACACCGACGATGCGCTGCCGGAGTTCGAGCCGGTCACGATGAGCGAAGTCGGCACCAAGCTGGATCTCGCGCGGGCTTACATGGATATGGGCGATCCCGAAGGGGCGCGCAACATCCTCGACGAGGTCGTGCAGGAAGGCTCGGCGAGCCAGAAACAGGAAGCGCAGCGACTGATTCAAGCACTGCCCGGCTGACGACATGGCCGTGACCGGACGGCGCATCGCCGCCGTGGTCGAGTACGACGGCACGGCCTACGCGGGTTGGCAGGCGCAAGCACATTCGGTTTCGATTCAGGACGCCGTCGAGCGCGCGCTCGGGTTCGTGGCCGGACATCCGATCGAAGCGATTTGCGCGGGGCGGACCGACGCCGGCGTGCATGCGATCGGGCAGGTCATTCATTTCGACACCGAGGCCGAGCGCACGCCGCGCGCCTGGGTGCTCGGCGCCAATACGCGGCTTCCTCCCGACATCGCCTTACGTTGGGCCGGCGAGGTCGGGGCCGGCTTTCACGCGCGGCATGGCGCGATACGGCGCACTTACCACTATTGCATCCTGAACCGCAGCGAGCGCTCGGCTCTGCAGCGTCTGCGTGCCGCGTGGATTCACCGACCGCTCGACGCCGAACGCATGCAGCGCGCGGCCGACGTGCTGTGCGGCGAGCACGATTTTTCCGCCTTCCGCGCCAAGGAATGCCAGGCGAAGACGGCGGTGCGCCGTATCGAGTCGCTCGATGTCGTGCGCGACGGCGACTACGTCTGGCTCAAGATCAGCGCGAATGCGTATTTGCATCACATGGTGCGCAACATCGTCGGCACGCTGCTCGACCTGCAGTCGGCAACGGATCCGGCGGCCGCGATGGCGGCCCTGCTCGCAGGCGGTGATCGGCAGTCCGCGGGCGCGACGGCGCCGTCCTGTGGCCTGTATCTGTGGCGCGTGGATTACCACCGGCAACACGGTATTCCCGCGCCCGCCGACGGGCTGTTACTGCGGCCGGCCGGCTGATCTGGTTTAATAGCGGGTATGTCCTGGTTCGAGCGTATTGTCCCGTCGCGCATCAAGACCGAGCGCCGCACGCGCTCGGTACCCGAAGGCTTGTGGATCAAGTGCCCGGCCTGCGACGCGGTGCTTTATCGCGCCGAGATCGAGCGCAATCTGCACGTCTGTCCGAAGTGCGGCCATCATATGCGCATCAACGGCCGAGAGCGCCTCCTGAAGTTCCTCGACATGGGCTCGACGACGGAGCTCGCGACGAAAGTCGAGGCCGAGGATCCGCTCAAGTTCAAGGATTCGAAGCGCTACAAGGATCGGTTGGTCCAGGCCAAGAAGCAGACCGGCGAACGCGATGCCTTGATCGTCATGGCCGGGCGCCTCGCGGAACTCGATGTCGTTGCCTGCGCGTTCGAATTCCGCTTCCTCGGCGGATCGATGGGCTCGGTGGTCGGCGAGAAATTCGTGCGTGCCGTCGAGCATTGTCTCGAACATCGCACGCCGCTCGTCTGTTTCGCCGCGAGCGGTGGCGCGCGCATGCAGGAAGCCCTGTATTCGCTGCTGCAGATGGCCAAGACTAGCGCCGCACTCAAACGCATGTCGGAGGCCAGGCTGCCGTTCATATCGGTCATGACCGATCCGACCACGGGCGGTGTGTCGGCGAGTCTCGCCATGCTCGGCGACATCAATATCGGCGAGCCGAAGGCATTGATTGGTTTTGCGGGTCCCCGCGTGATTCAACAGACCGTTCGCGAGACGCTGCCCGAAGGTTTCCAGCGCAGCGAGTTTCTCCTCGAACACGGCGCGCTGGACATGATCGTGGATCGACGCGAGCTGCGCGATCGCATCGGCGCGGTGCTGCGCATGCTGACCGGCAAAGAACCCGCAGCCGCTTGACCCCCAAGGGATTCGTGGCGTCCGGTCTCGACGAGTGGCTCGCCTATCAGGCAAGCCTGCATCCACGTGCCATCGACCTTGGGCTCGAGCGCCTGCGCGAGGTCCTCGCGCGCCTGTGTTGGCGCCGCCCCGAGGTGCCGATCATCACGGTCGCGGGAACCAACGGCAAGGGTTCGGTCGTGGCCACCTGTGCCGCGATACTCACGGCGGCGGATTACCGCGTCGGCACATTCACCTCGCCGCACCTGCGCGATTATCGCGAGCGCATACAGATCGGAAACCGCAGCGTGCTCGCGTCGGAGCTCGTCGCGGCCTTCGAGCGCATCGAGGCGGCGCGCGGCGACGTGGGGCTGACCTTTTTCGAGTACAACACGCTCGCAGCCCTGCTGGTGCTCGAACAGGCGCGGCTCGACGCCTGGATTCTCGAGGTCGGCATGGGCGGGCGCCTCGACGCGGTCAACGTCGTCGACCCGGACGTTGCCGTGGTCGTCAGCATCGGTTTCGATCATCAAGAATTTCTCGGCAGCACGCTCGAAGCGATCGGCCGCGAGAAAGCCGGAATCTTTCGAGCCGGTAAACCGGCCGTGCTCGGCAGCGATTCGATGCCGCCCGTCGTGGCCGCCACGGCGCAGCAACTCGGCGCGGTTCTCGAGCGATTGGGAACCGAGTTTTCGCATTCGCGCGAACCGGCCGACGTGGGCGCGCCGTCCGACCTGGAGGTACCGGGTCGGTGGCACTACCGCGGCCCGCGCTGGGATCTGCCGCAGCTGCCGGCGCCCGCCTTGCGCGGCGAGACGCAGTACGACAACGCCGCGACGGCCATCGCCGCCGTGGAGGCATTGGTGCTCGACCGGCCGATCTCCGCCGCCGCGATTGCCCGAGGCCTCGCAGCGGTGCGGCTCGTCGCGCGCTTTCAAGTCATCGTCGATGCGGCCGGGCGTGCGCCGACCTGGATCTTGGATGTCGCGCACAATCCCGCCGCGGCGCGCGTGCTCGCCGGTAATCTGCGTGCTCTGCCCACGCGCGGGCGTACATTCGCGGTCTGCGGCATACTCAGCGACAAGGATGCCGCGGGAATCGTCAGCGAGCTCATGCACAGCATCGATGCCTGGTCCTTCGTGTCGCTTCCGGGCGAGCGCGGCGGCAGCGGTGCGGCGCTCGCCGCGCGCGTTGCTCCCGCGCTCGGTGAGCCGAGCACGGTTTTCGACGGCGTGGCAGCCGCATGCGCGGCAGCGCGCGCGGCGGCGCACGCGGATGATCGCATCGTCGTGTTCGGTTCGTTTCACACCGTGGGCCCGGCGCTCGATTGGCTCGAGGAGTCCGGAATCCTAATGCCGGAACCGCGCGGCGATGAGCGCACCGCGGCTTGAGCTCATGGATCTTCGCGTCAAACAGAGACTCGTCGGCGCCAGCATTTTGCTCGTGCTCGTGGTGCTCATCGTGCCCGAATTGCTGTCCGGACCGAAACCGGCGGCACCGCTCGTATTTCCCGACCCGGCTTCCGCGCCGCCGGCGACGCGCACGATCACCGTACCCGTCAACGCGCTCGCGGATGGAACGCTTGCGGTGGAGCCGACCGCGCCACCGAGTGCGCCACCGGTCATGCCACCCAGTACGCCACCGGTCATGCCACCTCGTGCGTCACCGAGCGCGTCACCCACTGCGTCACCCGGTGAGTCAGCGAGTGGGCGACCGGTGGCCGCTCCCGCGCCTTCCGGCGACTCCCGAGAAATGGCGGCAATGCCGCTTGAAAATGCGCCAAAGGCCCCAAAATCCGAGGTGAGCACGCAGGTGTCGCCGACGGGTGCCTGGTCGGTACAGCTCGGCAGTTTTGCGAGCAAACCGAATGCAGAGAAACTCGTTCACGAGGTTGGCGCCAAAGGCTACACGCCTTATGTATCGCCGATCGGCAGCGGAACCACGCTTCGATTCCGCGTGCGAGTGGGTCCGTTCGCGGAGCGCGCAGCGGCGCAGCGCGAGCTCGAGAAGCTCAAATCGCAAGGACTTGCCGCCACGCTCGAACCGCCACCACGCCCATAATCCGACCGATTGCCGAGCGGTTCACGCCATGGGCGGCCCTCGCTGCGGTAGAATGGCGAATGCCAGCGCGACGTTATGGGTGACGAGTTGACGGGAGCCGATGTCCTCATCTCTTTTGTGGTCCTGGCGTCAACGCTGTTCGGCTTGATGCGGGGTTTCATCCGTGAGGCCGTGGCGCTCGTTTTCTGGATCGTCGGACTCTGGGCCGCATGGACACTCGGCTATCTGATCGAACCTTATCTGGGCGGTTATCTCGCCGAACCGAACGTGCGACCCTGGGTCGGTCGCGCCGTCGTTCTGATTTGCGTGCTGATTCTCGGCCACCTGATCGGCATGACCTTGAGTTACTTCATGCGCGGCGTCGGACTCGGCGTCATCGATCGCTTGATCGGAATGTTGTTCGGCGTCTTGCGCGGCATGGTGTTGGTCGGCGTCATGATCATATTCGGTGAGCTGCTGCATATGAACAGCGAACCCTGGTGGCATCATTCCAAGCTGATTCCGATCGGGGAAACGCTGGGGGATTGGCTGCGCGCCATGGTCGGTGAGCGGGGCGAACCATGGTCGAAGCTCGAGCGATTGACGGGTGTCAAAGTCAGGTAGACCGGAGGTCCTTCATGTGCGGTATCGTCGGAATGGTCGGGGTCGGTGCGGTCAATCAACGGATCTACGATGCGCTCACGGTGCTCCAGCATCGCGGCCAGGATGCTGCCGGCATCATGACGTCCGATGCCGGCGAACTGTTCATGCGCAAGGATTCCGGACTCGTACGCGACGTGTTCCAGCAGAAACACATGCTCAAGCTCAAGGGCAATGTCGGTATCGGCCACGTGCGCTATCCGACGGCCGGCTGCGACAGCGCCCATGACGCGCAGCCCTTCTACGTCAATTCACCTTACGGTCTGTGCCTCGCGCACAACGGCAATCTCACGAACGCCCGTGAATTGACCGAGGTTCTCATTCGCGAGGATCGGCGTCACCTCAATACGACCTCCGACTCCGAGGTTCTGCTCAATGTGCTCGCCTCCGAGCTGCAGCGTGTCGGTACTCCGCGCGTGACTCCGGCCGATATTTTCGCGGCGGCGAACGCGGTCTACCGGCGCTGCCGTGGCGGCTATGCGGTCACCGTCATGGTAATCGGCCACGGCATCCTGGGGTTCCGCGACCCGAACGGCATCCGTCCGCTCGTGATTGGCAAGCGAGAGACGAAAAAAGGCCCGGAATGGATGCTCGCCTCGGAAAGCGTGGCACTCGACATGCTGGGTTTCGAAATGGTGCGCGACGTGGCCCCGGGCGAGGCGGTCTTCATCGACGAGCAGGGGCGGTTCTACGCTCAGCAGTGCGTCGCCGCGACCCACCATACGCCCTGCATCTTCGAGTACGTGTATTTCGCGCGGCCGGACTCGATCATCGACAATATCTCGGTGTACAAGGCGCGTCTGCGCATGGGCGAGCATCTGGCCGAGAAGATCAAACGCGAGCGCCCCAATCACGACATCGACGTCGTGATTCCGATTCCCGACACGAGCCGCACGAGCGCGGTCCAGGTCGCGCAGCTTCTCGGCGTCAAGTACCGCGAGGGCTTCATCAAGAATCGCTATATCGGCAGAACCTTCATCATGCCGGGACAGGAGCAGCGCTCGAAGTCGGTGCGCAGCAAATTGAATGCGATCGACCTGGAGTTCCGCGGCAAGAACGTGCTGCTCGTCGACGATTCGATCGTCCGCGGCACGACGTCGGCGCAGATCATCGACATGGCTCGCGAGGCCGGCGCGAAAAAAGTGTACTTCGCCTCGGCCGCGCCGCCGGTGCGTTTCCCGAACGTCTACGGAATCGACATGCCCGACACCTCCGAGCTCGTTGCGGCGGGTCACAGCGACGACGAGGTGCGCGCGATCATCGGTGCGGACTGGCTCATCTATCAGGACCTCGGCGATCTCGAGCATGCGGTGCGCCACGACAACGCCAAGATCAAGGACTTCGATACCTCGTGCTTTTCCGGTCAATATGTGACTGGAGACGTCACGGCCGAATATTTGGCGCGCCTCAAGGGCGAACGCTCGGACGAGGCCAAGCAGCAGCGTCGCGGCACGACCGGCGGCCTGAAGACGGTTCGAATACTGTAAGGGCGGCGCAGTGCGGGCGGCCTTGCCATGAGCCTGCGTCTGTTGGTGATGGCGGCGCAATCGGACCATCTTCTGCTGGTCCGCAAACACGTCGAAATCGAATGGCCCGATGCGACGGTCGTCGAACATCGACTCGGCGTGGACACGCCGCTGCAGACGGAATTTGCGGCGACCGGATTCGATGCGGTCGTCCTGGTCACGGCGGCGCCGGTCGATGCCGCCGAACGCCTGGCTTTGGAACTACGCGCCAAACCGGAATTCGCGCCCGTCGTGCTGCTGGAACTCACGGAGCAGCCGCGCGTCAATCGCCCGGAACATCCGGGCCTCTACCGCATCTACGGCAAGAAGATCGACCGGCTGGCGCTGCTGACGGCGCTGCGCAACGCATCGCTGCTGCAGCGGCAGACACTCAAGATGATGCGGGCACAGCCGGAATTCGATAAGCGCTACCGGTTCGGCGACGTGACCATTCGCGGTCATCGCTGCATCAAGCAGGTCGGCAGCGGCGGCATGTGCACGATCTATCTCGCTGAGAGCGAACGCGCCGGCAGCGTCGTCGTGCTCAAGGTCTTTCGCCAGGTACCCGATGTCTCCGAGCGCCTCGTGAGTTTCGACCGCTTTCTGCAGGAGTATGAGATCGTCGCGAGCCTCAAGCACGAAAATATCGTGCGCATTTATGATCTCGGGATCGGCGACGACCACGCCTACATCGCCATGGAGCATTTTCCCGACGGCGATTTGCGCGAACGCATGCGCGCGCCGCTCGCGGCGAGCGAGGCGTTTGCCTACCTGCGACAGATCGCCAGCGCGCTCGATGCGATTCACGCGGTCGGCGTGCTGCACCGTGACTTGAAGCCCGCGAACATCATGTTGCGCAGCAATGGGTCGCTGTGCCTCATCGACTTCGGTCTTGCCAAGGCCGACGCCGTGAACCTGGATCTGACCGGTGCGCGCGAGATCTTCGGCACGCCGTACTATATGAGTCCCGAGCAGGGGCACGCCGAGGAGATCGATGCGCGCAGCGATTTGTACAGTCTCGGCGTGATTTTCTACGAGATGCTCACGGGCCAGAAGCCCTACAAGGGCCATACGGCGATGGAAGTGATCTACAAACACAAGCGGGCCGCGTTGCCTGAGCTCGCGCCGCAGTTTCGCGAATACGACGGCTTGCTGCGCCGACTGCTCGCCAAATCCCCCGATGATCGGTTTCAATCCGCCCGCGAACTGCTCGATGCCACCCTGACCACCGGCTTGCCGTCATGAGCGCGGCGGTGTTCGAGCACCCCCTGCTGCGCGTGGCGACGCCCTCGGCGTGGGTCGCGCAAGCCGAGGCCTCTCGCGACGTGTTACTACTCGATCATGCGAACTGCGAAAAAAAGGCGGCCTCCACGGCGATCGCACTGATGTTCGCCTATGCCGAGGATCTGGAACTCGCGGAGCGCCTGTCGCGTCTCGCGCGCGAGGAGTTGCGCCACTACGAGCAGGTCGGGAAACTCCTGCGCTCCCTCGAAGTGGTGCCGCGGCGCCTCGCGCCCGGACGCTATGCCGCGCGTTTGCGGCGGCTCGTGGCCGCGAGCGAACCGCAGCGGGAGATCGATCTCATGATCTGCGGGGCGTTCATCGAAGCGCGCTCATGCGAGCGCTTTCAAGCCCTCGCCGCGACGATCGGCGCGCCGCTCGATGCGCTGTTCGGCGGCCTGCACGCGGCGGAATCACGCCACTATCGGGTGTACCTGGATCTTGCCCGCCGGGCGGCTGACCGCAGTGGCCGCGACATCGATCTGCGCATTGCGCAATTCGCCCAGCTCGAGGCGGAACTCATCACGAGTCCCGATGAGCTGTTCCGGTTTCATTCCGGACCGGCGGGTGCGGCCAACGGCAGCGCGCCGAGCGCATAGCCCCGTTCGTCCCAGCGCAAGACGCTGCCCTGGCTGTACCAGTCGCCGAGCACGATGCGTGTGCAGGCGCGGCCGTCGATCTCGAGCGCGTGGATGGCGGGGCGGTGCGTGTGACCGTGCAACAGCGTCGAAGCGCCCGAGGCGCGCAGCACGCTCGCCACGCTGTCGGCGTTCACATCGGTGATCGCGTAGGACACGGTGGCCGTGTGGGCGCGTGATCCGTCGCGTGCGGCGTCCGCCAGTGCGCGGCGCTGTGTCGCGCCGAGAGCCAGGAATTCCGATTGCCATCGGCCGTCGCGCACCGTGGCCCGTAGGCGCTGGTAGGCGACATCATCGGTGCACAGTGCATCGCCGTGCATGACGAGAACCGTCTGGCCGTACAGCGTCAGCAGAATCGGGTCGTCCAGCAGAATCGCGCCGGTGAGCGCGCAGAAGCGTTCACCGATCAGAAAGTCCCGGTTGCCGTGCATGACGAAACACGGCACGCCCCGTTCCGTGAGCCGCCGCAGTCCGGCGATGGCGGCGGCCTGATCGGCATCGGGGTCATCGTCGCCGACCCAGGATTCGAACAAGTCGCCGAGGATGTACAAGGCGTCGGCGTCGCACGCCTCGCGCGTGAGGAACCTAAGGAAACAGGCCGTGATCGCGGGCCGGCTCGCGTCGATATGCAGATCCGAGATGAAAAGTGTGGCCAAACGGGTATCGACGCCCGCCTCGCTCAAGGGTTCGGAAGCCGCTCGATGCGCTCGATGACGACCGGAGTCAACGGCGCGTCGTCGGCGCCCGTGGGCTGCGTCGCGATCCGGTCCACGACGTCCATGCCCGCGATCACTTTGCCGAACACGGCATAGCCCCACCGCGCCGGGCTCGGATCGAGCGCGGTATTGTCGTTCAGATTCACATAAAACTGGCAATCGCCGCTGTGCGGTTCGGAGCCGCGCGCAAGGCCGACCGTCCCGCGCGTATTGCTGAGCCCGTTGCCGGATTCATTGAACGTCTTGCCGGTCGTTGGGCGCTGCTTGTGGTTCTTGTCGAAGCCACCGCCTTGGATCACGAAATTATTGATGATCCGGTGGAAGATCGTGTCCGTGTACTGGCCCGCATCCACGTATTTGAGGAAGGTCGCCACGGTGAGAGGGGCCCGCTCGGCGTTCAGTTCGATCGTGAAATTGCCCATCGAGGTCACGACTTGGACCAGCGGCGGTGCTGCCGGCGGAGCTTTCGGGGGCGGCGCCGGCGTCGTCGCGGCCCAACCGATCCCGGCAAGCAGGAGTGACGCGCCCACCGAGGCCAAAATTCCCATGCGCTTCTTCATACTCCGGGATTCTACTCGAATCGGTACAATCCTTGGGTCATGTCCACAGCCGCCATCACGCGATTTGCCCCGAGCCCGACGGGCGCCCTGCACCTCGGCAACGCCCGCACCGCCTTCTTCAGCTATCTGTGGGCACGCAAGACCGGCGGCCGGTTCATCCTGCGGATCGAGGACACCGACGTCGAGCGCAGCCAGACGCGTTTTCGGGACGCGCTGCTCGAAGAATTGCGCTGGCTCGGATTGGAATGGGATGAGGGACCGGACATCGGCGGTCCGGCCGGCCCTTACGCGCAGTCCGAGCGCGACGCATTTTACCGCGGTTTGTTCGAAGACCTGCAACGTGACGAACGGGTCTACCCCTGCTACTGCACGCCCGAGGATCTTGACCTGTCGCGCAAACTGCAGCGCATGGCGGGCAAGCCGCCGCGTTATGCGGGTACCTGCCGGTACTTGAGCCGCGCGGAACGCGCCGAGCGGGAGGCCCGCGGCCTGAAGCCCACCTTGCGCTTCGCGGTGCCCGTCGATGCGGTCGTGGAGTTCGTCGATTCGGTGCACGGTCCGCAGCATTTTGCGTCCAACGACATCGGCGATTTCATCGTACGCCGCGAGGACGGGTCGCCGTCCTTTTTCTTCTGCAATCCCGTCGATGATGCCGTCATGGGCATCACA
>Ga0116231_10009975_pt1 | contig 15604 bp, 13 predicted proteins | sample S1TSphgellanicum_2_FD_89695 | JGI IMG/M metagenome (GOLD analysis project Ga0116231, IMG submission 89695) | Host-associated microbial communities from peat moss isolated from Minnesota, USA - S1T2_Fd - Sphagnum magellanicum MG | ecosystem: Host-associated > Plants > Peat moss > Unclassified...
GCCGGTGAACCGACGCTGCCGGTCAGGCTGGGCGTGGAACGGGCGACCAATCCGTTTTTGAGGGCGCTGGATGCCGAGGCGCTGGGATTGCTGCGAAAGCAAAAGGATAGTTTTTAGCGAAGCAGGCGCTTCTTTTGTGAACAAAAGAAGCAAAAAACTTTGCTCCAGAGCGCCGGCAGGCTGCCAAATCCCTTAAGCAGGTCGTCCTGCCCCTAGAAACTCGGCGGGCTACTGGCGCTCACGAGCACGCACACATCCGTGCCGGTATTGCGAAAGCGGTGCGGAATGTCCGATCTGAAGTAATACGCATCCCCCGCCTGCAGCACCCGCTCCTGCGCGCCGACCGTCACCGCGAGCGCGCCCGACACCACGATCCCGCATTCCTCGCCCTGGTGGCGCAACATCTCCTCGCCGGTATCCGCACCCGGCTGATACGTCTCGCGCAGCATCTGCAGCGCGCGGTTTTTCGTCTGCCGCCCGACCATCCGCATCGAGATCGCGGCCCCAAACGCGATCTCGGTCAGCTCGCCCGCCGCGAAGAACACGGCTTCCGTGGGCGCGAAGTTTAGCGTGAAAAAATCCGCGAGCGAGAGCGGTATGCCGTCCAGGATTTTCTTCAGCGAGGAAATCGACGGGCTGACGCGGTTCTGCTCGATCAGCGAAATCGCACCGTTGGTCACCCCCGCGCGCCTGGCGAGCTCGCGCTGGGTCAGGCCATAGATCTGCCGCACGACGCGCAGGCGTGTCCCGATATCGTCCTGGTCGGCATCGTGCGCTGCGGGTTCGTTCTTCAGGGCGGCGGACATGGTCACCTTTCCAGGCGTTTAGAATTTTTAACAATCCTACGCCTACCCGCGTCCGCTCGGCAATCAATGCTTCGATCCGCCGGCCCGCCATCAATTATTCTTGACGGGGGCGCGCGGCATGGGCGAAACTCGGGACGTAATAGATACGGGGATTTGCGTGCTGTGGCACCGGGGCCGACCATCGACTGAACGACACGCCACGCCTGCCTCCGACCAGGCCGCCCGGCCACCGGTCTCACGTTGATGCCCGAGAGCATGACCAGCCCCCCGCCCCCGGTATCGGCCGCCCCCCGCGGCGCCATCTCGCTCTCGGGCATCACCCGCATCTTTGCAGGCGCCATCCCCGCCGTGGACCGTGTCGACCTCGAAATCCAGGCCGGCGAGTTCTTCACCCTCCTCGGCCCCTCCGGCTGCGGCAAAACCACGCTCCTGCGCATGATCGCGGGCTTTGAGACCCCCGATGCCGGCCGCATCCTGATCTCCGGGCGCGAAATGCAGGACGTTCCCGCCCATCAGCGCGCCGTGAACACGGTGTTCCAGTCCTACGCGCTGTTTCCGCACCTGAACGTGGAACAGAATATCGGCTTTGGCCTGCGCATGCAGGGGGTGAAAAGCCCAGAGCGCAAAAAACGCGTGGACGCCATTATGGAGCTCCTCCAGATCGGCCAGTTCGCGACCCGCAACGCCGCCCAGCTCTCGGGCGGCCAGCGCCAGCGCGTCGCCCTCGCCCGCGCCCTGGTGAACGAGCCCGAGGTCGTCCTGCTCGACGAACCGCTCTCGGCGCTGGACGCCAAACTGCGCAACGAGCTGCAGATCGAGCTCCTGCGCATGCAAAAACGCCTGGGCATGACATTCATCTTCGTCACGCACGATCAGCACGAAGCGCTGGTGATGTCGGACCGGATCGCCGTGATGTCGAAAGGCCGCCTCCAGCAGGTCGGCCCGGTGCTCGACGTGTACGAAAAACCGCGCAACGTCTTCGTCGCCGAATTCCTCGGCCTCTCCAACATCTGGCCGATCAACCCGCTCGGCGGCGGCCTGGCCGAAACCGCCATCGGCCGCCTGCAGATCACCACCCCCATCGGCGCCGAACGCCTGGCGATGATCCGCCCCGAAAAAATCTGGATTTTCAACGCCGATAACACGCCGGCAAACACGCCTAACGTGTTCCCCGGCATTGTGCGCGAAGCCATCTACATGGGGGCCGCCACGCAATACCGCATCGAACTCGCCACCGGCGGCTTCATCCTCGCCTATGACACCAACAACCAGGCCGCCGAACGCAGCTGGCGGGCCGGCGAAGCGGTTGCCGTCGAGCTCAAACCCAACAACATCATGCTGATCGACGCATGAAAACCGCTGTCCAAACCGAGGCGCGGGCCCGCTCCATACGCCTGTGGATCACCTCCGGCCCCGGACTGTTCTGGATCATCCTGTTCCTGCTGATCCCCAGCATCGTCCTGCTCGGGATCGGCTTCTTCACCGCCAACGACTACGGCTCCCCGGTCCTGCCGCTGACCACCACCCCGTTCCAACAGGTCGCCGGCTTCTCCCTCCTCGGCTGGGACGACGGCAACATCATCATCCTCCTGCGCTCGCTCGAACAAGCCGTCATCGCCACTGTCGTCTCGGCGCTGCTCTCTTACCCCATCGTGTTCTTCATCATGACACGCCCCGCCGCCCTGAGGCCGCTGCTGCTCCTGTTCGTCATCCTGCCCTCCTGGACCAACCAGGTCGTCCGCACGTATGCATGGCTCGAACTGCTCGGCCCCAACGCCCCCGTCACCTGGCTCGCCCATGCCCTCGGCATCGTCCCGCCTGACCTTGGCATCGCTCCCGGCGCCTTCGCCGTGACCACCGGCCTCGCCTACAACTATCTGCCCTACATGATCGTGCCGCTCTACGCCTCGGCCGAAAAACTTGACTGGACACTGGTCGAAGCCGGGCGCGACCTCTACGCCTCCGGCATCCGGCTCTTCTGGCACGCCGTCTTCCCGCAAACCGTGCCCGGCCTGCTCTCCGGCGTCATCTTCGTCGCCATCCCCGCCTTCGGCGACTACATCGTCCCCCAACTCCTCGGCGGCGATAAATCGCTGATGATCGGCTCACTCATCGCCAACCAATTCACCGAAACCCCCGACTGGCCGTACGGCGCCGCGCTGACCATCATCACCCTCGTCTTCACCGGCGCCGGCCTCGTCGCATTCCGCATCCTGACCCGCCGCATCGGCGGCAGCGGCGAGGCGACGATATGAGGGGGGCTCGGAAAGCAAGTCACGCTATGGGAATTTGCTCACTTACCGGCCGCCGCGCATGACGACCGCCATACCAAAGCGGGTGCGCACCGGGCTCGCGGTCGTCTCGTGGCCGGTCTATGTGTTGCTGTACACGCCGTTGGTGTTGGTTGCGTATTACTCGGTGGCGCCGCCGAACACGCCGGCCTCGTTGCGGGCTTACGGTGTGTTGTTTCATGATGTGCAGGTGTTTGATGCGTTGCAGCGGTCGCTGATCCTGGCGATTGGGTCGGCAAGCGTGTCGACGGCGCTGGGCACGTTGCTGGGGTATGGTTTGTGCAGGTTCCGCGTTGCGAATGCGCGCGGGTTTCTGGCGAACGTGCCGAGCCTGATCATTTACACGCCGATCATCATGCCGAGCCTCGTGTTTGGCATCTCCGAGCTGATTTTCTTCAACTTTGTGCACAGCTACACGGGTTTGCTGAGTGCGGGGCTGCTGACGATGGTGATCGCGCATATCACCTTCCAGGTGCCGTATGTCGCACTCACGGTGTTTGCGCGCTTATCCGGCCTCGACCCAAATTTATTCGAGGCGTCGCATGATTTATATGCAAACGGCGTCAAGAGTTTTCTGTTTCTGATCATCCCGGTGGTGCGCCCTGCCATCATCGGCGGCTTCCTGCTGGGCATTACATTGTCGATCGATGATTTCACGATCAGTTTTTTCACGGCCGGTCCGGGCAGCGTGACCCTGCCGATCTACATTTACAGCGCGATTGCGCGGAAGGGCATTTCGCCCGAGATCAACGCGCTCGGCACGCTGATGATCGCCGCGATCATTCTTGTCGCGCTGTTGCATTTCTTTATCAACCGGCGTCGCGATCGTGCGAGCCAGCTACCTGTGTGAGGATAAAAGCTATGAGATCTGCGTTACTAGCCGCCGCGGCAGTCCTGGCCATTGGCGTTACGTTTCCGCGCGTGGCCGCTGCCGATGAGCCGACGCTCAACCTGTTCATCTGGTCGCAGTACATCACCGAGAGCATCATCGATGGTTTCGAATTGCAGTGCGGCTGCAAGGTCGTCGAGACCGACTATGAGAGCAATTCGGAGATGGCGGCGAAGCTGAAGGCCGGCGGTGACTCGCAGTATGACGTGGTCGTGCCGTCGAGCTATTATGTGCCCGAGCTGGCGGCCGAGGGCCTGCTGCAGCCGATCGATCACGGCGCGATCACCAATTTCGGCAACCTGTTCCCGCGCTTCCAGAACCCTGACTATGACCTGGGCGACAAGTACTCGATCCCCTATCAGTGGGGCACGACGGGGATTGCCTATGATCCGAAGAAAATCCCTAACCCGGGCGGCGGCTGGGGCGTGCTGTTCGACCCCAAGATCAACCCGAATTATCCGTTCACCATCCCCAAGGGCGAGGGTCGCGACCAGATTGCCGCCGCCTGCGCCTACCTCGGCTACGGCTTCAACTGCAGCCAGGAGAGCCAGTGGCTCGCCGCGGCGAAGCTGATCGAGCAGACCAAGAAGCGTCCGAATTTCGCGGGTTTCGTCGATGAGACGCCGGCGCTGGCCGAGACCAAGCAGGGCCTCACCGCGGTCAACATGGCCTATAACGGCGATTTCGCGACATGCGTGGCCGATGGCTCCTGCGCGCAGCTGAAATACTATCTGCCGAAGGAAGGCACGGAGATCTGGGTCGACACAATGGCGATCCCGGCGCACGCGCCGCATCCGGACCTTGCGAACCAGTTCATCAACTATATCCTCGGCGCGCATACCGGTGCGGATCTGTCCAACTTCAACCAGTATGCGAGCCCGAACCAGGCGAGCCAGCAATATCTGACGAGCGCGCTGATGAGCTCGCAGCTGATCGTGCCTTCGGCCGACGACTACAAGCGTCTGCAGTTCCTCACACCGCTGAAGGGCGCGCAGTACAAGCTGTTCAACGACATCTGGACCAGTGTCCTGCAATAACCGGTCCGGCAGTACAAAGCTAATGCGGCGCCCATTTTGGGCGCCGCCCATTTCGAGGGTAAAATGAGTACGATCGATTTACACGAGTGGTTCGATGAACATCGGATCACGGAGGTCGAATGCCTGGTGCCGGACATCACCGGCATTCCGCGCGGCAAGATCATGCCGGCGCAAAAATTCTTCCAGGGCGGCGCGCCGCGCCTGCCCGAGGCGATCTTCATCCAGTCCGTCACCGGCGAATATCCCGAGGACCCGCAGGACACGCTGACCGATCCCGCGATCATCGACATCAAGCTGATCCCCGATGCCGACACCGTCCGCCTCGTGCCCTGGGCGCATGAACCGACCGCGCAGATTATCCATGATTGCCAATACGCGAACGGCACGCCGGTGCCGATGGCGCCTCGGCAAGTGCTGCAGCGCGTGTTGAAGCTCTACGAGGACAAGGGCTGGAAGCCCGTGCTCGCCCCTGAGCTCGAATTCTACCTGGTCGGCCGCAATACCGATCCCGACTATCCCCTCGTGCCGCCCGTCGGCCGCTCCGGCCGCCAGGAAACCGGCCGGCAATCCTACTCGATCGACGCGGTCAACGAATTCGATCCGCTCTTCGAGGAGATGTACGATTTCTGCGACCTGCAGAACCTCGACCTCGACACGCTGATCCATGAGGAAGGCGCCGCACAGGTCGAAATCAATTTTCTGCACGGCGACCCGCTGAACCTCGCGGACCAGGTGTTCCTCTTCAAGCGCACGGTCCGGGAAGTCGCACTCCGCCACAACATCTACGCGACGTTCATGTCCAAGCCGATGGGCACCGAGCCCGGCAGTGCGATGCACGTGCACCAGAGCGTGGTCGACCCGAAAACCGGCCAGAACCTGTTCGCGGGGGAGGACGGCAAGGCGAGCCCGCTCTTCCTCGCCTATATCGGCGGCCTGCAGAAATACATCCCCGCCGTCATGCCCATCTTTGCGCCGAACGTGAACTCCTACCGCCGGCTCACGCGCTTCTCGAACGCGCCGATCAACCTGCAATGGGGCTATGACAACCGCACCTGCGGCCTGCGCGTGCCCTTCGGCGAAGCCGCCGCCATGCGCGTCGAGAACCGCGTTCCGGGCGCGGATGCCAACCCCTACCTCGCTTTTGCCGCGACACTCGCCTGCGGCTATCTCGGCATGATCGAAACGCTCGAGGCGACACCGGCGCAGATCGGCTCGGCCTATTCGGGCGAATACACCCTGCCGCGCGAACTCTCGCACGCGCTCGACGTGATGGACACCTCGACCGCCATCCGGGATGTGCTGGGCGAAAAACTGGTGGATGTGCTGGTGGCGGTGAAGCGGCTGGAATACGAGACGTATCTCAGGGTTATTTCGTCCTGGGAGCGGGAGCATTTGTTGCTCAACGTGTGAGCAAGGCCAGGGCTCTGCCGCCGGAGCCCGAAGGGCCGCCGTGCATTATGGACCCGCTGGGGCCGAGAGACCCCAGACCCCAATAATTTTTCGGATTTTTATGACGCTTCAGAATTATTATCAGGCGACGCAGAAAGTCAGCCTGCACACGGCACCTTTGGATGGCGATATCACCACGGATGTCGCCATCATCGGCGGCGGCATCACCGGCGTCTCCGCCGCCCTCCATCTCGCTGAACGCGGCTACGATGTGGCCCTCATCGAGGCCGAACACATCGGCTGGGGCGCCTCCGGGCGCAACGGCGGCCAGGCCCTGCCCGGCTTCGGCGCCGCCCAGGCGAAACTCAAATCCCTTGTCGGCGCTGAACACGCCAAAAAACTCTGGACCCTGTCGATCGAGGCGGTCGACCTCCTGCATAGCCAGATCCAGCGCCTCAACATCCCCTGCGACCCCGTCACCGGCTACCTGCACGCCGCCATCAAACCGCGGCACCTGCGCGAGCTGCACGAAATGCAGGAGGACGCGGCGGCACTCGGCACCCCGCTCGGCCGCATCCTGGTGGGCGAGGAACTGCGCCACCGCCTCGCGAGCCCGCGCTACATCGCGGCCCTTGAAGACCCCATCGCCGGCCACATCCACCCCTACAACTACACGCTCGGCCTCGCCGCCGCCGCCCAGAAGGCCGGGGCAAAGCTGTATACGCAAACGCGCGTGCAAAGCCTCGAGCCCGGCCCGACCATCACTATCAAAACCACCCGCGGCACCGTGCGCGCGCGCTTCGCGCTGACCGCCGGCGGCGCCTATCTCGGCGACCTCATGCGCCCGCTCGCCGGCTACATCATGCCCGTCGGCACCTACATCATCGCCACCGAACCGCGCGCCGACGTCGCCCGCCTCATCCCCGGCAACGAGGCGGTCGCGGACCAGAATTTCGTTCTCGACTATTTCCGCCGTTCGGCCGATGACCGCCTGCTGTTCGGCGGCCGCGTTTCCTACTCGACGCTGCCGCCGCCCTCCCTCAAAACCTCGATGCTGGCCCGCGCGCGGCGCGTCTTCCCGCAACTGGCGGACGCGCGGGTCGAATTCCTCTGGGGCGGCAATGTCGATATCAGCCAGAACCGCGCCCCGCATTTCGGCCGCCTCACCAGCAACATCCTCTTCATGCAGGGCTTTTCCGGCCACGGCGTGGCGCTCACCGGGCTTGCCGGCAAGCTCGCCGCGGAGGCGATCGCAGGCCAGGCCGAGCGGTTCGACCTGTTCGCCGCCATCCCGCACGCCCGCTTCCCCGGCGGCCGCACCTTCCGCGTGCCCGCCCTTCTGCTCGCCACCACCTATTTCCGCCTCGCCGACATGCTGTAGGATCAGCGCATGTATCCAATCCTGATCACCGGCGGCGCCAGGCGCCTGGGTGCCGCCATGGCGAGCGCGCTGCACGCCGCCGGCCACCCGGTTCTCATCCACGCGCGCGAGGCCTCCGACGCAGCACGCGCCTTCGCGGCAACGCTGGGCAGCCGCCTGCTGGTCGGCGACCTCGCCGACCCGGCAACCCCGGCCCGCCTGCTGGCCGAAGCCGGGCCGCTTGCCGGCCTCATCAACAACGCCTCGCATTTTGTTTTCGACAGCCCCGGCACGGTCACCGCCGCCAGTCTCGCGGAGCACATCGCCCCCAACCTCGTCGCCCCCGTGCTGCTGGCCCAGGCCTTCGCCGAAACCAAGCCGGCGGCCGGCGTCATCATCAACATCCTCGACCAGAAACTCAGCAACCTGAACCCTGATTTCTTCGCCTACACCCTCACCAAGGCCGCCCTCGCCGCCGCGACGGACATGCAGGCCCAGGCCTTCGCCCCCAACATCCGCGTCTGCGGCATCGCCCCCGGCCTCACCTTGCCCAGCCCGAAAATGACCGAAGCCGGTTTCGAACGCGCCTGGCGCACCAACCCGCTGCGCCGCGGTGCCACACCGGAGGACATCGCCGCCGCCGCCCTCTTCATCGTGCAGACCCCCTCGGTCACCGGCATCACCATCACGGTCGATGGCGGCGAACATTTAACCCACCGGTCGCGCGACATTTCCTTTCTCGCCCCCGAGTGAGCGGTATATAATTATCCGAGAAACAGCTCATTAACCGGAGGCTTCGATGTCGGTCCGCAAATTTCTGCTCCCCGTCAGCAGCTCCGCCTCCGCCGAGGCCGCTTTGCATGCCGGCCTCATGCTTGCCAAAATGTGGAACGCGCATCTCCAGGTCCTGCACATCCGCGCCGACTCCCGGGACATCGCGCCGCTCGCCGGCGAAGGCCTCTCCGGCGCGATGATCGAGGAGATGATGAGCGCCACCGAGAAAGAGAGCGGCACCCGCGTGCTTGGTCTGCGCGAGCTGTTCTTCGCCGCCACCGAGGCCGAAGCCGTCGCCGTCGGCGATGCGGCGCGCGGCCGTAACGAGCCCAGCGCCAGCTTCACCACCGTCACCGGCCGCGAGGACGAAATCATCGCCCACCAGGCGCGCCTCGCCGACCTCACCATCGTGCCGCACCCGCAGGCCGGCGAGGACGTCGCCGCGGCCGACGCGCTGCACGCGGTGCTGTTCGACTCCGGCCGCCCCGTCCTCCTCGCCCCGGTCGACCCGCCCGTCAGCATCGGCAAACGCATCGCCGTCGCCTGGAACGGCACCGCCTACGCCGCCTCGGCGCTTGCCTCCGTCATGCCCTTCATCCGCCAGGCCCAGGCCGTCCGCGTCCTCACCTCCGAGGACTATTTCCGCCGCGGCCCCAGCGCTGCCGAAGTCGCCGAATACATCTCCCACCACGGCGTCGCCGCCGATGTCGTGGAGTTCCGTCCCATCGACCGCATCGTCGGCGCCGGCCTGCTCGCCGCTGCCGGCGATTTCGGCGCGGACCTCATGTCGATGGGCGCGTACTCGACATCGCGCCTGCGCCAGCTCATCCTCGGCGGCACGACACGGCACGTGCTCGAGAATGCGATGCTGCCGGTGTTGATGAACAGATAGAGTGCGATCGCTCGAGGACCGCGCGTGCCGTACCGGTGAAGCCGAAGTTTTTTGATCACATTTTTCAAAAACGTAACCGCTGCCTCCCCTTAATGCCTCCTCTGGCATCCCGCGATCCGCGCACTAAATTACGTGTAACGTGACCCTAGGACGCAACATATGATCGACATCCGCCCCTTCTCCTCCCTCGGCGCGTTCCGCAATGAGTGGCTGAACGCCCGCCATCACTTCAGTTTTGGCCACTACCGTGATCCCAAGCGCATGGGTTTCGGCCGCCTGCGGGTCTGGAACGACGACGAAATCGCGCCTGGCACCGGCTTTGGCGCGCATCCGCACGAGAACATGGAAATCATCACCTATGTCCGCCAGGGCGCCATCACCCATAAGGACAGCCTCGGCAATGTCGGCGCGACCCGCGCCGGCGACGTGCAGGTGATGCACGCCGGCACCGGCATCACCCATGCCGAGCTGAACCAGGAGCGCGAGCCGACCCGCATTTTCCAGATCTGGATCACGCCCGACCAGATGGGGGTCGCCCCCGGCTGGGGCGCGCGCGAATTCCCGCGCGCCGGCGGCCAAGGCTTTTCCGTCCTCGCCAGCGGCCGCGCGACCGACAAGGATTCCGGCGCCCTGCCGCTCTACGCCGACGCCGCGGTGATGGCCGCCAACCTCGCGACCGGCGAGCGCGCGACCTACCACCTTGCCAAAGGCCGCGCCGCCTACCTCGTCGCCGCGACCGGACAGATCAAGGTCAACGGCGTGCTGGCCGAATGCCGAGACGGTGTGGCGCTGCACGAGGAGCCTGAGGTCGAGATCGAGGCGGTGGACGCTGCGGAGATCGTGCTGGTCGATGTGGATGATGGTAGTTAGGGGAAGGGAAGCACTACTTTTTGTGAACAAAAAGTAGCAAAAAAACGTTGCTAACTTGCGCTATGGGCGTTTGCGGCGTCCATGGCACAGTTCCCGGGACGAAAGTTTTTGCTTCTTTTTTTCAAAAAAGAAGCGCTTTCCTACCTCCCTATGCACTTTGCCCTTGCCTGTGATAATTAAGTGACGATTGTTTCACGGATCGCCCCGGCGCCGTGTCATCCAACGTGCCTTAAGCCGCCTTCACGTTCATTTCTCTCGGGAGACAGTTTTCACAATGCGTACAAACCTCAAGCGTGGCACAGCTCTCACCCTGGCGCTGCTCGGTTCCGTTGCCTTCGCCACGATGGCGCGCGCGGATGACAGCACCCTCAATGAGAGCGCCGCGGTCGAGAGCAATTTTACGCCGGTCGGGGATTTCACCAACCTGGTGAAAAAGGTCACCCCCGCGGTCGTCTCGATCGATGTGCATCTGAAACTAGACCAGACCTCCGACGACCAGGATAATGGCGAGCAGGCGCAGAACGGTCCGCCGGCCGGCATGCCGCAGATCCCCGGCTTCCCGCCCGGCTTTCCCTTCGGCGACATGCAGGGCCAGCCGCAGCAGCCGCAGGCAGTCGAGGCCAAGGGATCCGGCTTCATCATCAACGCCTCGGGCATCGTCGTTACCAACAACCACGTCGTGAAGGACGCGCACACGGTCACCGTCACGCTCTCGAACGGCGAGACCTACCCCGCGAAAATCATCGGCACCGACCCCAAGACCGACCTTGCGGTGCTGAAAATCAACGCCGGCCATCCGCTGCCCTATGTCGAGCTCGGCGACTCGCGGGACGTCGAACCGGGTGAATGGGTGGTCGCGATGGGCAATCCGTTCGGCCTCGGCGGCACCGTCACCGCCGGCATCGTCTCGGCGCTGGGCCGCGACATCGGGGATGGGCCGTACGACAAGTTCATCCAGATCGACGCGCCGATCAACGAGGGCAACTCAGGCGGTCCGCTGTTCGACCAGCACGGCCAGGTGATCGGGATCAACACCGCGATCCTCACCCCTACCGGCGGTTCCGTCGGCATCGGCTTTGCCATCCCGTCCGACATGGTCAAGCGCGTGGTGAGCCAGCTGGTCGCCGGCGGCAAGGTCGTGCGCGGCTATCTCGGCGTCGCGGCCCAGGAAATCTCGCCGCAGATGGCGCAGGCGATGTCCCTTCCCACCGCCAATCCCGCCACGGACGGCGCACTGGTCGCCGCCGTCTCCCCGGGCAGCCCGGCTTTGCGCGCCGGCCTTAAGCCCGGCGACGTGATCACGAAGGTCGACGGCAACACGGTCACCAACCCGGGGGACCTCGCCGACGACATCGCGAATGTCGATCCGGGCCATGACACCTCGATCACCTTTATCCGCGGCGGGCAGACGCATAACCTGTCGGTCGCGGTTGCGACGATGCCGAGCAACCCGGATGCGAGCTTCACCCAGGGCGACAACAGCAACGGCGCGGCGCCGCCGTCGCACGCGGCTCTGGGCCTGACGCTCGCCCCCGTCACGCCGGACACCAGCAGCCAGCTCAACCTGCCGAGCGGCGCCTCCGGTGCCGTCATCACCGCTGTGAAACCGAACTCGCCGGCGGATCAGGCGGGCCTGCAGCCGGGCGACCTGCTGGTCGGCATCGGCGATCAGACGATCGCGAGCCCGGATGACGCCGTGGCCGCGATCAAGTCGGCGCGCGCATCCGGTGCTTCGGCCGTGGCCTTGCGGATCATCCGCCAGGGCCAGGCGCTGTTCGTGGGGATTGACCTCACCAAGGGCAACAACCCCGGTTGATTTTTTGACGACTGGGGCGGCGCGCGTGTCGCCGCCCCAGTTTCCGCATAATAGTTCATAGACCCTGGCCCATCTGAGCGCCGCCGCCGGCAGACCCGGTAATGTTCCGCGGCGTATCAAGAACGATCCATTTACCGAACCCTCGAAATCTGCAATATAGCGCGTGATAGCACGCTCTTGATCCGTCGGAGCTCGTCTCGAAACGTGTCAACGCGCCTGCTCTCACAGCGTATAAAACGTCAAAGACTTCTAAAAGCTTTTAAAAACTTAAAGAAATAAACGGAGGATTCTACCATGAAACTCGCCAACCCGGCCCCGCTTGGGCTGTTTGGATTCGCCCTCACCACCTGGCTGCTCAGCATGGTCAATGCCGGCCTGCTCCCCGCCACGTCCGTTCCGCTGGTTCTCGCCATGGCCTTCGCCTTCGGCGGCACCGCGCAGTTCGCCGCCGGCCTCATGGAAATGACCAAAGGCAACACGTTCGGCTTCGTCGCGTTCTGCAGTTACGGCGCGTTCTGGTGGAGTTTTGCGCTGTTCGCCAAATTCCTCGGCGTCGGCGTGCCGGGTGCGGCCGTCGGCTGGTATCTGCTCGTCTGGGGCGCGTTTACCTTCGTGCTGTGGATCGGCACATTCGCGCTCAACCGCGCGCTGTTCCTGATCTTCCTTGCGCTGTGGCCGACCTTCCTGCTGCTCGGCCTCGCCCCGCTGCTGGACGCACCGGCGCTCACCACGCTCGGCGGCTATGGCGGCCTGATCACCGCTCTGCTCGCGTTCTACCTGGGCGCTGCCGACGTCATCAACGAGGTGCACGGCCGCAGCGTCCTGCCGATCGGCATGCACACACCCACCTACACCCCCGTAGGCCAGCCGGCCGAGTAAAATTCGTTCTGGCGGCCGTCCAGGGCGACGCTCCGTGCGCCGGTGCTCGCGTATTTTGCAGTACGCTCAGCACCGGTGCCCGGGCATCCCCCTAAGCGACCCGCCATGATGATGTTTACCGTGCCACGATCTGCGGCTCGGACTTCGGGAAAGACCACATGAAAATGAGCGATTACCCGGCTCTTTATGCGCAATGGCGGGCCGCACCCGAGGCTTACTGGGCCGCGTGCGCGCGGTTGATCGACTGGGACGTGGCGCCGGACCGGATTTTCGATCCCGGCAGCGGCCCCTTCGGCGCTTGGTTCCCGGGCGCCCGACTGAACACCGCCCATAACTGCCTGGACCGGCACGTGCACGCCGGCCACGGCGGGCGCACCGCGATCATCTGGGATTCGCCGATGGCCGGCCGGCTCGAGCACATCACCTACGCCGCGGCACTGGACCGCGTCGCCCATCTCGCCGGCGCGCTCGCCAATCTCGGCGTCAGTAAAGGCGACCGCGTCGTCATCTACATGCCGATGGTCCCGGAAGCCGCCTTCGCCATGCTCGCCTGCGCCCGGCTCGGCGCCATCCACTCCATTGTGTTCGGCGGTTTCGCACCGCCCGAGCTCGCCGCCCGCATCACCGATGCCGCGCCAAAAGTCATCATCGCCGCCTCCTGCGGCCTCGAGCCCGGCCGCGTCGTCGCCTACAAGCCGATGCTGGACGCTGCCCTCGCCCTCTCGCCGCACCGCCCCGCCGCCTGCCTGATCTTCCAGCGCCCAGCCTGCGAAGCCGCCATGACCCCGGGCCTCGACCATGATTTCATCGAAGCCGAACAGGCCGCCGCCCCGCACGCCGCCGTGCCGGTCGCAGCCACGGACCCGCTGTATATCCTCTACACCTCCGGCACCACCGGCCGCCCAAAGGGGGTCGTACGCGACAATGGCGGCCACGCGGTTGCGTTGGCGCAGAGCCTGCGCATCGTCTTTGGCATCACGGCGGGGGACGTGATGTGGACCGCAGCCGATGTCGGCTGGGCCGTCGGCCACTCCTACACCGTGTACGGCCCGCTGCTCGCGGGTGCGACCACCATCATCTACGAGGGCAAACCCGTCGGCACGCCGGACGCCGGCGCCTTCTGGCGTGTGATGGCCGAGCACGGCGCCAAAACGCTGTTCACCGCCCCCACGGCCCTGCGCGCGATCAAACAGCAGGACTCCGAGGGACGGCTGCTCAAGCAATACGATCTCTCGAAAATGCAGGCGCTGTACCTCGCCGGCGAGCGCTGCGATCCGCCGACCGCGAGCTGGATCCAGGCCCTGCTGGACAAGCCCGTCATCGACAACTGGTGGCAGACCGAAACCGGCTGGCCGATCACCGCCCGCTTCCGCGGCCTCGGCCTCACCCCGTTCAAGCCAGGCTCCGGCGGCCGCCCCTGCCCGGGCTACGACGTGCACGCGCTGGATGACGACGGCGCGCTACTGGCGCCTGGCACCATCGGCAATCTCTCGATCAAGCTGCCGCTCCCACCCGGCTGCGGCCCGACCCTCTGGCAGAACGAAGCCGGCTACCGCGCCGCCTATCTCGCCGCCTTTCCCGGATGGTACCGCACCGGGGATGCCGGCATGGTCGACACCGACGGCGATGTCTGGGTCATGGGCCGCACCGACGACATCATCAACGTCGCCGGCCACCGGCTCTCGACCGGCGCCATGGAAGAGGTGCTCGCCAGCCACCCGGACGTCGCCGAATGCGCCGTCATCGCGCGCGCAGACCCGCTGAAAGGCGAAGTCCCCCTCGGGCTCGTCGTGCTCAAAGCCGGCGCCGATCGCGATCCGCAGGACGTGACCACCGAGCTCGTCACCCTGGTGCGCGAGAAAATCGGCCCCGTCGCCGCCTTCCGCGACGCCATGGTGGTCCAGCGCCTGCCCAAGACCAGGTCCGGCAAAATTCTGCGGGCGACGATGCGCAAGATCGCGAATGGCGAGGCAGTGACGGTGCCCTCGACGATTGAGGATGAGAGCGTGCTGCAGCAGATTAGTGAAGCACTACTTTTTGTGAACAAAAAGTAGCAAAAAAACTTTATTAATCTCGGCCATGGGCTTTGACATCGTCAAAACCCATGGCCGAACGGAGCGAAAGTTTTTTGCTTCTTTTTTTCAAAAAAGAACCGCTTGCTTCCTATCAAAACTCGTCCCAGTCACCAGGATTCTGGGCCGCCATGGCAGCTGAAGATTTGAGCTTAAGCACTTGCGCGCGCGCCTTGGGCGACGGCAGTGCCGCAGGCTTGCGCGGCGGCGGTGCGGCGTGGGAGGCCGCGTGCGTGGGGGCGGCGATCTGGCCGATCTGGAACTGGCCGACGAGCCGGGCGAGCTCGGCGGCTTCGCCGGCGAGGCTGTGGCTGGCCGCGGTTGCCTGTTCGACCATCGCGGCATTCTGCTGCGTCACCTGATCCATCTGGTTGACCGCGGTGTTGACCTCGTTCAGGCCGGTTGCCTGCTCCTGCGATGACGCCGCGATGTCCGTCACTAACGTGTTCAGGCGGTCGACCTGTTCGACGATGCGCGTCAGCGCCTTGCCGGTTTCACTGACGAGCTTCACGCCGGTTTCCACCTGCGC
>Ga0116231_10009976_pt1 | contig 15603 bp, 11 predicted proteins | sample S1TSphgellanicum_2_FD_89695 | JGI IMG/M metagenome (GOLD analysis project Ga0116231, IMG submission 89695) | Host-associated microbial communities from peat moss isolated from Minnesota, USA - S1T2_Fd - Sphagnum magellanicum MG | ecosystem: Host-associated > Plants > Peat moss > Unclassified...
AGAACAAACACTGAGGTGAGGTGTGGCAAAAATATTTGAACCCTAGAATCTCCCACTTTAGAGTGAGAGGGTCCAACCACCATTGCCACCATAATTGTTTTTGTAAATTATAGTGTTCCCAATGTTCCCAAAACTAAAGGCCATTGTCCAACCCAGAAAGTGAAATTATAGTCTCTAGGGGATGGTGGATGGAGCCAATAGAGGCGTTTGGCCAAAGGGACAATGGACATCTATCTCCTTTCAGAAGAGCACAAATGACCCATTATGTTTTCCAAAGGACAAGTGAATTTTTTGATTTTTATGTGGCTACTAGTGTATCCATTCATAAGCTTCTTTGTAGTTTCTAGTGCTAACAAGTGTTTCTTCCCTAGTCATAGCTTTTTACACACACCCAAAAGCTATATGACTTAGGGTTTTGAGCCCCAAATGTGTCAAAGTGAGACCAAATTGTACCTTGTGGGAGGAGGTGGGGAAGAAACTTTGTAGTTATGAATGGAAAAGTGGGAGAGATAATGGGAAGTTCCCAAATCAAAGGAAAATCACCTTTGGCACTCAAATATAGTGCGGGACCCATCCTTCATTTTAATAGATAGCCACAACAATAATTTTGGGTAAGGTATATAGGTAGTTTTTGGGGTGGGGGGAAACAATAATATTTTAAGTGGGAAATCAAAATAAAGTGGTGATTTGTTGTTATGTCAAACAATACTAATAATTCAAAATTCACTAGATGAAGACTATAAAACTTGGGCATGTAATAAAATATTTTGATGTTCTATGCGTCAAGAATAGAGTGGAAGTTATTAACATTCAAATTGTCATATTTACTATTGTGGTCTATGTTGTTGACCCAAGTGTGAACTCATTACTCAACTAAATTTTCTTTTCAAAATCAATTTTTTTGTAATTTAGTTGATTTTTTTAACAAATTCTCTACTCACAATTCAATATCTCTCACATTTTAGGTTCAAATGTTAGTCATCAAAGGCTTTCCAACAATACAAAAAATACACCTCAATTCTTTTTAAAGGTTTAACTTTAGTAAATTGTGAATGACTCAATATTGAATAACTCTTGTATTGTAGGTCTAAACATAGCAAAACCACCTAGATGCACTCCTTACTCATCAATGGCTTTCCCAATGGTATGAAGAATGTGGCATGAGGCATGGGCGGTTCAGGAGATTTCAATGCAACAAACAAAACAAACATACTACCTTAATAGTTACCTAGATGATGGGTTGTGGGCTCCATTTTTAACACTAAGCCATGTTAACTTTCTATAGATGCGTTAGAACCAACCCAACCATAGTAAAAGCCTTGTCCAATTTGTATAATTGGGATGTAAAACCTTGGGGGAGAGTTGGACAATTGTGTTGCCATATTGGGTCAGCTATAGAATGATCACATGCAAGTATGGGGGTAGTAGCCTCATAGGATGAACAACCATTCACCATAGGCTAGTTGGCAAATTAAATGCATCTATTTTCCTTTACAAAAAGTACATTGTCATCCAATATCCTGGAAATATATCCTTTTTAAAGGGAAATGGGTCCTTTATGGCCTACAAGGAACCATGCACAAGGCTAACATAAAGGTGAAGAAAGAGGGTCCCATTCATCCATGTGAACGAGTGTTGGGTGGGTGTCACATTTTTATGATACAAACTGGATCTGGTTTTCATGAAACAATTTATAAAAGGGTCCAGTTTTCACTGTTTTTTTCCCCCTAAATTTTATATGCTGGGTAAGGGTATCAATATTTTTTTAAAAATTAAACTGGTTCTCAATTTGTCGATTATCAAAATTTTGAGAACAGCTGGTTCTCTTTTGTCGATTCTCACAAATAAGGTATTACTTATTAATTGGTTACTTTTTTTTAATACAGAAAATTAAAATTATTTAAAAAAAGATCTTGATTTTATTAATTTTCTTACTGATGAAAAAATTACAAATATTGTGACAAACAACTTTTTAACACTAAATAATATTTTATTTATTGAAGTTTTACACTTCAACAACCTCATCCCTTTCAAATTCACCTTCAAACTCTTTTAACTCCTCTTCTAAATCTACATCCCTTTCAAGGAATTCCAATAAGTTAAATGGAGACACACAACCTATTTTAAATCATTAAGCCAGTTTTTGTTGACAAATATCAACTTTTCTAAATTTTTAGTTTCCAAAAGACATTTCTTAAGGTTAGTAAGTATTCCAGTCAAAGAAAAAAATATTTATGTTTCAATTTGAGTTCCAACAACATCCAAAATCTGCCAGGCTAAAAATCAAACTATAAGAAACATTGTTTTATGTTTTTGCCACCAGTGAAGAAGGCATTTGATGTCCTTAACATCCAATTGAAATCTCTTGAAAATCAACAACTTCACAAGCTTTTCTGCTAGTTCGTTTGTGTTTGAAGTTTGTTCGAAAATATCCAAATTGTAATCCTACCCAAAAATATCTTGGTTAGCACAATTCCTATTTAACCTTACAAAAGGATGCAAATGCTCATGGCATTTCCCCAACATAATATACAAGGATTTTCTATCATATTCTTCAACAAGAGCAACACTTTGTTCTTTTCCAACAAATGAGGATATTATACAAAGACTCTTAAATCTGGGGTCTAACATTAAAGAAATCATATTATGAGCTTTGTTGTTTTCATATTTTTTCAAGAATGAAAGGAAAGAATCTAGCACATTGATTACCTCCCTTCTAATGTTAAAGGCCAAGAAAGATAACTCATCATGGAATCATCTTCCATTAGGCTTTTAAATGAAGGAATAAATTTGTTTTCTTCTTTCAATTTCAAACTCATGGAAATAACAAAGAGTAAATCATCACTGAGGAGCCAATGGCCATGAGACTAATTAAGAACACAAGCATAAACAATTGGAAAAAGATAATCCACTATAATATGAGAAATGTGCCAAGTTAAAGGTGGAGGCATTTGACCATTGACTTTCACAACAATTTGTTTGCTATAACATAACACAATGGTAGAACGAAATTATAAGGCCTCTTGAAACATAATGACCTTACTAACAAACCTACAAACACAACCAATAATAGAAAAGAGTAATTATTTTGTATAATTTAAAACCTCAAAAATTGTAAATTGTTGAAATAATAATGAAACAAATAGGACTATTTGGTTTTCATTGGAGTGTTCAATTTTCTAGGGCGAATGCTAGTCTCAACACAAGCCTTGTTCCATTCCTGCCTTCTTTTTCTAGATTTCTTAGGCCAAATGATGCACTTTTGCAAATTTGCTTGAGTAGATTTAATAGAAACATACTTCAGATCCTTACACATTTTTTCCTTTGTAATGCCATATTAATATGCTTTTGAAAAAACATGCCCAAAACAAGTGCCTTGAAAGCTTTCTTCTAAACCAAAAGATTCACAATTTACAACAACTTTCAATGCAATGGTCATTGCATTGAGATTTGACCCCTCATCTTTGACATAAGCAATGATATTTTTCCTTAAACCATATTTGTCCAATAATTTTATCAGACTTCTAACTAATGTTTGACCATTAGTCTTTGTCGTCTCAAACAAGCCAATAGTTATATGTTTTGGTTGCCAATCATTGCCCAAAAAATTGATCACTAATGCAAAGACATCATAAACTCCCTTAGACATCCAAAGATCAAAATTAGTTGTCATAGAAAAATAATTTGCCAATGCAAGAACATAATGTTGACTTGTTTTTTCAACTAACCATTATAATATCTCTTGTGAAAATTACCTTCTGGAAGGGAAATTTAATTTTGGACATAAATGCAAAATTAAACATTTCAGCCACATGCTCTCCACAAACTAAATTGGTAAACTATTCTTGACAATCAAAAGACCCACGTCTTCTAAAAATTCTTTCTATGGCACATCCTCTTTTTTGAAAGAATTTTTGATAGAAAAAATTTAGAAATTGATCCACCAAACACAACCGCTCTTTTTTTTGCTTTTTGTCTTTTTTCTCTTCCTTTCAACAAAAAATATTTCTTTTTAAAACATTTTTGCAATAACATTGTGCTCTACATCCACATGTTTTTTTTAAAAAATTATTCAATTTGTTTTGTAATAAGAAATCAATCCTTTCCTTGCTTGAATTTTTGAATTTATTTTTATTATAGGTTTTTAATAACAAAGGATGCAATGGATGATTTGTGTATTCTCAAGGTCAATTTTTGTATTATCATTGACACAATAAAAAATTCTAGCACAAAGATAATTTTCCATTTGGTTATTAACTTTTTTTTTGTACATGTAGTTTTAAAAGATTTATCTTCATTTGTTCTTCTATTTCATATTTCATATTTAGTAGTTCAAGGCAATGAGGTAATTTGTGGCAACACACGACACAACAAGGTGACAAGGTAATAGGTCGAAGAAGTAGGACAAGGCGACAAGGCAGCACAAGGCATAATAAGGTGACGATGTAACAATTCAAAGCAACATGATGAGGCTTCGAAGCAACAGACTAAGGTAGTGAGGCAAGGCGACAAGACAAGAGGCTAAAAGGAAAGAAGCATAAGGGGGAAAAAAAAATGAGAGAAGAAAGGTGAGGAAAAAAATAAAGAGAAAGGGAAAAAATTTAACTTTATAATCCAAACTCCAAACTCCAAAATCTAAACAACACAAAAACACCAAAGAAGACAACACGCACAACGCCCAACCTTTGTGAATACAAGTGAAAAAAATGCAAGGGGAAGAACCAGGGGAGAAAAATGCATTTCATAAAAAAATTTAGGGTTTTCTAGAAGTAGCCATTGGAATGCGATGCCTCCACCTAACCCAATTTTTTTCACATAGGATTTTCTTGAAACCTTTATTCATGTAAGGGGTCAAACCTTAACCATGTCTCACTATTTTTATTTTTAAAAAACTTAACTGGTTATCACCATCCGGTTTTCACTTGTATCAATGATTCAGTTTTCACGCAAGGTATCATTCAATGTGATACCCTGAGGGGTTCGAACTTTGATGCTTAGCTAATGCCTAAAGGGATTTGTGACACCCACCCAACATTGATACGAACCCTTTTGTGCTATAAATATCCAATATTTATGTTTCCTTTTGTCTCATTAATGGCATTCATCGATGATTCATGAATGCAAAGAAAAGATGATTTTTGTGAGGCAACTAACTCAAGTACCTTTTTTAGTTCCCAAGTTCAACCCATCCCCTATTTCATTACATTTTTGAAACATGTCATTGATTCCATTTTTCATTATTAACCAACTAAATACAATACACAATTAAATGTGTTGTACTCCCAAGTTCAACCCATTCCCTATTTCATCACCTTCTTTAAACCATGGAATCAATAATTTCACTTTTCATTACTAACCAACTAATGGTGCATTCACACTTGATGTTAAGTCAAGGTTAAATGAAAATCTAGGTGGCATCCTAGGTGGCACACCATATAAATAGGTGGTAGTTCAATGTTGAATGAATGTTAGCTTAACATAAAATTTTCATGTTAAGTAGGTTTTAAGTCTTAAAGAGTAGCATGATGTTAGGGAACTCAACACTAAAGTCCCTATCATGAAGTGTGAATGCACCTTAAGTAGAATCCACAATTTTGAATGATTGACCTTATGTGTTTTGATCTTGCACCCCCATAGCATTCCATTTCAAGTATGTTGAAAATTGTTCAAATGTTGCATCTTTTCTTCACTACTTCAATGAAATGTTTACTAAAATTGGGTCCAACTGAAATAATGATAACAATCCACATGCATTACGTCTATCAACCACTTAACAATTAAATTTCAAAAGTCAATATCTTCCTATGCAAAGTTGGTTTATCAACATGTCCATTTGCAACAAAGTTAAGAAAACATGTTCATGACCTTCATGGCAAATGATAAAGTTCAAAATTCATAGGTTTTTATTAGTAATTAAGAACATTTGTGACAACTAATTGGAATGCTTATGAACTTACAAACATTACAATTGGTTTTGTTGTTGTTGTCATGGTGACAAGTTTGTTAATAAGAGGGAGATGGGTAGGCACATAAAATAACCCTTAGTTACAATTTGATTGCGATCATTTTCAAAACAATACAAATTAGTAGCCATGGTTCCATTTTTGTACATTAAATGTAATTTCAGCCCAAAAATAGATTCATGGGCAAATTGTGAAGAGACATCCTACCTAGGAAAGTTCCTAGAGTGGTGCGAGGTACATGTGTATGTTCACCTAGTAAGGGTCTTAAGAGGTAACTATCTAGGCTTCATATGGATAGACAAATACACATATGTTTTCAAATTTAAAAAAATCATTTTAAAACAAATGTACATCAAAATCAAATAAAAATATGTGCATGTCAATTGCAAATGACCAAATAGGAAAGTGCATGCAATTTCATATAATTAGGATCAATTTATTTAATCTTCAAGCATTTAAAAAATATGCAAGATTGTAATTGGAACTTTCAATTAGATGATGAATCAATGAAAAAAAGGATAAACATAATTTGCGATTATAATTGTGACAAATTGATTTGAAACCCACAACAATTTTGAAAGCAGCCAGAGACCCCCTTGGGTTACCTGGACATAATTAACGACCTTTACATCCATAACCTACTCAACAGGTGGTGTAAATTTATTTTTTCATCCATACATAGCCCTAAATACGTACTCAACAGGTGGATGCAAATTTCTTTTCATCCATACATTGCCTGAAATACTGGAATTTTTTGTGACTTTTCCATCCACACCTAGCCCGAGATGTGGGCAACTTTCATCCTTGATGACCAGGATTTCACGTTAGGTTTTTTAGGTTGCCTTTGAAACTAAGTGTATGTATGTCAGCAAAATTGAAAACAGGTAGCTGGTTTTGACATTTTGGGTATTGGAAATTATCAAATAAAAAGGGAGAACATTGACAATTAAGTTGTGTGTATATGTGTGCCTGTACTTTCTTATGTATTTATTTATATAATTTGTTTCATTATTTGTATTTTTCAATTTCATGATGTAGCTGAAGTTGTGATTTTTATAAGACAATTTAATCATATTTGGCTATAAAAAAGTGAAAATTCAAAAATGTAAAGTGCCCTTTTTGGCAACACACTGAAACTTGAATATAGAGTCTGGCCATTTTAAAATTTAAATTTTCTTTTCAACATTTTGGCAACTATAAAACCCAACACACACTTCACCATTTAAGAAAAAAAATCCTCATTTGACAAAAAAAATCACTAGGAAAAAAATTAATAAATAAATAAATTTATGATAAAAGTTTAAATTAAAATTAAAATTAAAAATTAAAAAAATTATATATATATATATATATATATATATATAAGGTGTTTGGTTGAATTAATGACTTGCACAAAGTTTTCCAATCAACTTCTCACAAGGTGAATACCAGACCAATAGTGATTCAAAGTTCAAACCTAGTTTTGTGTAAAGATATTAAAGTTATCTGTAAAGTCAGGCGATTAGGGGGCGACAACGGCCAGTTTAGGCATAATAGGGCATCAAATGTGTAACTGGGAATGAATTTTTACAAAACGAAATAACTAGTACCCGAACTAGTTTTTCCACCAATTTTGGTAATAAACTGAGTTTCATCCCCTCTTTCCTTTTTCCTGAGCATTTCATACTCAGATTTAGTAAAGTTTCCTTACTTTGCAGATACCACTGAAAGAGAGGATAGGGGGGTGAAAGCAGAGGGGACAGTGGGTGAAAGAGAGGATGACTTTACTGATAATTTTACTAAGGTTATCTTCAAAGTGATCCCCAGTTTGATCCCCAGTTTACCATTTCATGCCCAACTTTCTTTCTGGTGTCGTTAAAGTCAGCCACACTAGGGATGAAATCTCAAAATTATTATTTATTCTAATCATGTTTCATTAAAACAAGTAGTGGTCCTTAGAAAATCAATACACAGATGGAATCTCCTAGAAATTTTGAGACCTTTGGGTACAAAGAAAATCAACACAAAATACTTACGAGAGTTTTATGCAACTTTCTTTTGGTGCAAAATTTCACCAAAATGTGAGAAATTAAAATAAAAAGGGAACATTCAATCATAAAATTTCTTTTTTTCTGAAAAAAATCCAAATTTTGAAGAAAAAATTGAATTTTCCATTTGGACTTTCATTTTAGTTTGGTAGCATTCTTAAAACTACTTTTTCTACTATTTAGACAAGTTCTAAAAACCTCTCACCATTTAATGCTAAATCCTCTTGGGATGCTAGGCAATGATGCAACATAAAAAAATATTACTAGTTTTATGTGCATCTTAAGTATTATATATGTTTTTTTCAATGGTTATTGTATGGCATGTTACTTAAAAGATAAAAAGTTTCAAAGATTCCCAAAAAATTTTAAAATCTAGGGCAATGATGTTTTTGTGCCAAATATTCACCATTTTGCCAAAAATGTTTTGAAAACTAATATTATGTCACAAATTTCCTCTTTTAAAAAAACATTCAGCAATTTTTTATAAAAACTTTAAGAATTGCCACAATTTCCTTCAATATGAAAAGCTGCTTAAGATTTTTTAATTTCATATTTGGAATATTGCCAAATTTGGCTAAATATAGTTATGAATGATTGCCACTTGAACACTATTGCAAATTTGAAAAAACAAAAAAACATTGATCTTTGGGGATTGTCTTGACAAGGTTTTTAAAAAAATTTATTGGTCATGATTTTCTTAATTCATGGGGAACCAATGTTTAGTTTACCTGCCAACAAAAGGGTAATTTAGGTGACCCACACATAATTTTGCTTTTCTGTGTAGTTATGAGTGTGAGAAAGTGACAAAATTAATAAATTTTACTATAGTTGTTATGTCTACACATGTTTAGTGATGGAAATGTATAGGCAAATTTTCATGTGCATAACTGAAAGCAAATAAGATGAAATGTATTCATGTAAAAAAAAATTGTTTGGTTATGTCTGTGTTTAGGATTGGTTTAACAAAAAAATTCAAATGTTTTTCCAAAGGCAATGTTTAGTTTAAGGGCGGGTTGGATTCATTTTCACAAACCATCACCAAGACAAACAATTAAGAGAATGTTTGGTTGTGGGGGTTTGAATGTCAAATTAATGGGCATGCAATTGTTCATAAATTAGCACTAAGTCCTAACAAGGATATAATGCACCAAGATTATCAAGGAAATCAAATTTTGAGTCTTCCAAACAAGTTCATTATTAACCTTCCAAAGGTTTAACCTTCAAAATTCTTACTAAATTTTTGCAATTTGCATTACTTTCAAAAAACCCAACACCATAATAAGTTAAACATAGGTGAAGTTCAATTTAAAAGTGCAGTTCATTGTTTATGTTCGTCTTTTCTTTCAAGTATGTCCTTCTTACAAGCTATAATTGATGAACATCTTGAACTTTGTTCGTAATTCTTAAGTCCTATCATTGAAGTGCTAATAAATACTAATGTTAATTACAATTTAGTGCTATCACTAAAAGTAAAACATGTAGAAGAAAAAAGGTCAAGCCTGAAGGTTTTCCTGCAAAATACAAGTATTAAGGAGAAAGGGCAAAAAATAGATGAAAAACAATTAGGTTTTTGGGTAGATGTGCAAAAGTTAGCATTGCAAATGAAAGTAGACAAGTAGACAATCAATTACCTAGTCCAAAGGTAGATTTGTAATGAAAAAATCTCAAGATAGAACCAAGTAGAAAAGAGATTACTATTAAAATCTAGGATAGAAATCATAGATCGTATTTACAAACAAAGGTTTAAAAAATATTTAGATTATTGTTGGATTCAATAATCTATAGTTTGAAATGTTAGATCAAGGAGATTCAAGAAATCAAGGGATTAAGTAGCTCATATTAATCATTCATATACATATTTTTCCACAACCTACACATCAACAAAAGATGTTGATTTAGTGTAGGAGGACTTTACATATTTCTATACTTTCATCTATTTTATTATTACACTACTTGAACATGCAATATATAGATTTCCAAACTTACTACACTTTTTGGATTCTTGGGATGTGTACATGAAAGAGAAAAACATATCATTAGTTGGGCCAAAATGTGCACCATTAAGTTCTTGGGGGTTGGGATTCAAAAAACAACAATAATCATGAATTTGAATGTGCTTTGAAGGTAATGAAGCAACATGCTTGACTAGCAAGCAATGGACAAGGAAAATATCCCCCATGTTCATGAATCATGAACTAGAAGAAAACCACCACAAATAAATCATATCCCTATAACAAGTAGGAAAGGCATGTGAACAAATGAAGCATTGGAAATAATAATGGATGTTAAAAGAAGGACATGTTCTTTAAGGAAGGCCAGAATGTCATGGAACATTATTTTAAGCTCACTTATTGACCACTTGAACAAAAAAACAAGGTCTAGGAAGATGGGACCAATAGGTGTGTTTACAAAAGAAGAGGATGTTGTAATGGTCAAGTGGAATATAAATATGTAAGAATGTAGATTATCTATAAGCCTACAACAACTAAAGATGAAGGTTGCAAAGTTGATACAAACAAAGGATACACCATTTTAAGATGGAATACTAAGAAAGAGCTGGTGGTATTAGTTGAAGCAAAGACACCCACAGGTCAACATTTGACAAGCATAATGACTGGAACTATAAAGAAGCAAGGGGATTGACACCCACTTCTTGAAATTCATTTCACACCAACTTACAATCACTATACAACCAACACAATCACATTGCAAATCATGTATGGAATTCATATGAAACACGCATTTAGCTAGCAAACAATTTGAAGCAAGGATTTTAGTTAAGAGAGGATCAATTTTAATTTATAGCACAACCCCTAAGTTTCGCGAGTGGTTAACTATCAACCATATAATATATGTTACATGAGGTGTTTTAATTACCAAGATTCTACATTTTCAAAAATTAAAAACTGTGAGATGATTACATCAAACTTTGCAAACCAAGAATCAACATGGTAATGCAAAAAAGAGCTTGGATTATTTTTTTCTTGTTCAAAGAATTCTTAAAATTTTCCAAGAAGTTTGTCCTAGGTGGAATGTTTTTTATTAATTGACACTTGTTAATCCTAGATGGGCATGACAATCATGTTACTTTAAAAACAATTGAACATGCACAAGAGCTTGGGTTAGACATGATTACCTTACCATCCCATACATCATATATTTCACAACCATTAAATGTGTCTTGTTTCAAACCACTTAAAACAACATTAAGAAAGGTTAGGGATGCAACAATGTTTAGAAGTAATCAAATGGAGCCATGTTATAAGATCACTTTAGTTGGACGGGTAGACTATGCCATAGATTAATTTCTCACAAAGAAAAACATTAAGTCTATGTTTAAGGCAATAAGTATTTAGCCTTTCAACCCCGAGGCAATGGATAACAAGACTCAACCTTTAGAAATTTACACTGCAAAAAACATCAACAACCATGGAAGTGAAGAAAAATACACATCATATGAAGAAATTGATTGTAATCAAGGTCAACAATGGGGGGAGGAATATGTTATTGTAGAACTTTTCCATATAGTTGAAACAACAATCCATCGAACAACACCTTAAGATCATCATAACATGTTAAAAATTGACCAATGCTATTATGTAGACATGCTTTGGAACCTTACTATGATAGAAGAACAATTAGAAGAAATTGTAAACCTAGATGAAGTTACTCTTGAGTTGATACAAGAAACCCATAATCCTCCAAATCTAACCTATGAAGCCATGAAGTTGAACAACTTGCTTTCATTACTTCGTTTACATGCAATACACACAAGGGGAAGGGAACCATTAGTTGACTATTCTTAATCAAATGTTGTGACTTCTATTGAATATTTAAATATTTTAAGGAGAAAATCCATGGACAAGGTAATTGCAAGGGAAATTAAAGAAGGAAAAAGAGGATAAACAAGCCAAAAGAACAACAATTTTGGGGATTGTAGTAAATAAAACAATTATAAGAATTGTTGAGAAACATGCTAAACCAACATTTACAACTTGGATTCCAACAACTATCAAGAGGTCAATGATAAATGTCACAAAAAATTTCAAGCAAATTTGTGAGCAAATTTGTGCAAATACAAGGGTGCCAATTTTGGATGTACAACTTGGGTTCAACGAAAGGTTAAGTAGTGGGCATGTGGGCTAAGTAGCAAGGAAGAGGGCGTTGAGTAACAAAGCTATATTGCCCTTTGATGACTAAATATGAAAAATACATATGGTCACCATCAAGGCCATCACTAACAGAAAATATGATCTAGGATCATTGGAACTAAAACAAAAGTATAAGCACCTCAAGAACATGGGAAAAAAGTCAAGAAGGCCAACATGGACTTCAAGAGCATGAAAAACACAACCAAAAGCTTGAGCTTGTTGAGACAACACCTCAAGAACACAAAAAATACAACCAAAGATTTGAACTTGTTAAGATAACACCTCAAGAATACCTAGAAGACTAAAAAACCAAAATAGGTTACAACAACAATGGAGTTTTGAGCTTCAAGTTTCAAGAACATGCCTAAAAGACCAAAATAAATTATAACAATAATGGAGCTTCGAGCTTAAAGTTTTAAGAACATGTTTGGAAGACCAAGATATGCTATAACAATAATCATATAATGGAGGTTCGAGGTTAAAGTTTCAAAAACATGCCCAAAAGACTAGAATAAGATACAACAACAACGGAACTTCGAGGTCATGGTTTCAAGAACATGCTTAAAAGACCAAAATAACTTGTAGTAATGGGCACACAAACTTAGGTGCATTTCCTTTTTGGTGACGCATGCTTATTCTTGGTGAAGTGATGTTCCTTGTGACATGTTTATTTATAGTGACACTCCTTTCTTAATGATTAACGTGCTTTTCTTGGTGACAAACTTGTTTAGTGATTTCCTTGCTTTTTTTTGGCGATGAATATTCAAAAAATCTTTCACCCACTATTGCAACCACAAACTTGTGGTGGGTTTGGTGAATGGGACCTTCTAAATCCATTATCGTTAATTCACTAGCCTTAATTTTTGTGAAGATTGTGACTATATGTTCAAAATTGAATGGTCATTTTCAAAATAATGGTTGTTGATATTTTCATGTATTTTGGTGATGAGGATAGAAGATGTCCATTAAGGAACATATCATTGTTTGGTTTTAGTTTGAATAAATAAATTTTCATGGGCCATCATGTGCTTGAAAAAATAAATCTCCATTACTACCAAAGTAGAGTGTAATTCACAAACCTAAATCACTATGGGACTTTAAAAGTGAAATAAATTCATTACAATTTAGTGATTTCACCTTGGTTAAAGTTATTTCATTATAATATCACTATGTAAACATTTTGTTTCACTATTAGTTGACATAATTCACTATTATGATTCATTGTGATAAATAGGTTTTTTTTATGTTGTTGTTTTAAATACCCTATGCTACTTTATGATATACCTATATTATTTTAAATTATTTTAGTTATTCAACTTATACCTTAAGTTATTTATAAGTTATTATACCATAAACTATTATACATTATTTTATTGTAAGGTATCATACCTAGCTTATTATAGGTTTTTTATTTTAAGTTATTTTAAATTAAATTATTCAACTAACTTTATGTTATACTTTAAATTATTTTATTTTAAGTTAATATATGTTATTTCAAGTTATACTTTAGGTTATTCAAGGTCATTATACTATGTTATTATAAATTATTTTATCATAAATATAACAATTTAAAATAATCAAAAATATAATATAAGAACTAACGATAGCCTATGATAATATACCCTAGAATATTCAATAATAATTATAATAAAATAACCACCAATAGAATAATAATTAATAGCCGCTAGTAAAATAACAACTAATAGCCACCAATAAAATAACAATTAATAGTCACTAATAACATAACAATTAATAGCCACCAATATAATAACAATTAATAACCACTAATAAAATAATAACTAATAGCCACCAATATAATAACAATTAATAACCACTAATAAAATAATAACTAATATCCACCAATATAATAACAATTAATAGCCACCAATAAAATAATAACTAATAGCCACCAATAGAATATCCACCAATAATCACCAATAAAATAGCCACCAATAGGCACCAATAGAATAACCAACAATAACCACCAAACTAATAACCAACAATAGAGTAATTAACAATAGCCACCAATATAATACCCACAAATAGCCGATGATAATATAATTTAAAATAACCAATAATAACATAACATGAAATAACCTTCAATAACCTTTAATAACTAATAATAATTTCACATAGCCAAAAAAAACCTAAGATGAAATAGCTTATAATAACCAAAAAACTTAGAATAATTGTAAATAACCTAAAATGAAATAGCCTACAATTTTTTTTAAAAAAAAACTTATAATAGTAAAAAATAGCCTAAATGAAATAGTTTAAAATAATCAAAAGTAACATAAAATAACCAAAAGTAACTTAGAATAACCGAAAATAAATTACGGGGAAATAATTAAAAATAAAAAAACTAAAAAAGCCATAAATAGCTCCAAATAATGTAGGGTGAAATAACTTAAAATAATGAAAAGTAGCCTTAGAATAACTGAAAGTAGCTTAACATAAATAATATTATTATATTAACAAAAATCTTATCCATTTATTAAATTTTTTCTTTTTCAAAAAAATGGTCATTGAAATGTTATTGAATAGTGATATTCAAAGGAAAAAATGTTCAAATGATTTTACATTTTCAAAAAGAAATAAATGTAATTATGTATTTTATTGAATTTTTAAAAAATTAAACTTTAATCATTTCATTTCGATAGAATCTTAATAAGATATGAATTTTCAAAGTTTATGTTTTTGTAATTTTTAAAATAAAATATTTGATAAATAAAATATAATTTAACACATTATCATAACAAGTGTGGTGGCTTGATGGTAAGCGTGTTTGCTTCCATCCTATAAGCAAGGGATCAAACCTCACAAATGGTGTGTTTGTGTTCAAAAATGGTAAGTTGATCGAATATTTTCCTATGTAGTTCCTTATAGTAGCTACCTACTTAAGTTGATTACATGGCCTATGTATTTAGGTTAGGTTGTAACAAAAAAAGAGCGGGTCCAAGAAACCTACAGCCCGATGCGCTACACCCCCCCTCAGACCCTAGGTACTCACATTCTGACAGTCCGATTCACATCCATGTACACTTATCCCATCCTATCTGCGAACGGCCTACCTGCCCGATCTCCGATCCAGCTCGATCCGAGCTGCAACAGACTCAGCAACACAAGACTCGACACGAGATGCGACTCTGATCATGCCTCACAGATGAATGTACTCAGAGACATACCCGGATTCTCATTATCAGATTATGTACATAGTCCGAGAGCACAAGCATTGCCCTCGAACTTCAACTCCTCACAACCAGAGGGTCTGATCATTCCTCAAAACACTCTTTCTTTCTCCTAGGAACTCCTGCAGCAACGAGCTGAGCCATACATCAGACGCAGCGGAAGATCACGATCATGGCTACCAACTCCTTGCTACCGAGCTATTGAATCTTCTCCTTTCCTTCTGTCCGACTCTACTTGCCTTCTCTCAACATCGTCGGCTTCCTACGCAGACAG
>Ga0116231_10009977_pt1 | contig 15601 bp, 11 predicted proteins | sample S1TSphgellanicum_2_FD_89695 | JGI IMG/M metagenome (GOLD analysis project Ga0116231, IMG submission 89695) | Host-associated microbial communities from peat moss isolated from Minnesota, USA - S1T2_Fd - Sphagnum magellanicum MG | ecosystem: Host-associated > Plants > Peat moss > Unclassified...
ACTTCCCCAACAACACCATCTGCGCCAACCGATCGGCACTCAAACCCGCAGCCATGCACTCTAACGCTTTGCGCCCCCCTTTCATGATAACAACCCGGCTCGCCACCGCACAAACATCCGCCATGTTATGGCTAACCAACAGCACAGCCCGACCATCTGCTTGCAATGTTCGTATCAGCGCCAGCACCACCGCCGTCTCCGCGACACCAAGCGCCGCCGTCGGTTCGTCCATAATCACCAATTCCGCCTGCCAGCGCAGAGCGCGAGCAATAGCCACGGCTTGGCGTTGGCCGCCGGAAAGCCGCTCAACCGGCACCGACATATCTGGCAGAGCAACATTCAACCGCCGAAGAAAACCAGCGGCCTGCCTCGCCATGCCGGCTTTGTCGAGCAGACGCGGAAACGCTAACCCGAAAACTCCAGCCGTCAGTTCACTCCCAAGGAAAATGTTCTGCGCGATCGACAGGCGCGGCGCCAGAGCCAGATCTTGATAAATCGTGGCAATCCCGCATCGCAACGCCTCCTGCGGCGAATGAAACTGCACCTGCTTCCCATGGCTGACCATCGTGCCAACGCTCGGCGCATGCGCCCCAGCGATGATTTTCACCAGGGACGACTTACCAGCCCCGTTATCTCCACAAAGTGCCACCACCTCGCCCGCATGGAGCTCCAGATCAACGTCCCGCACCGCCTCCAAGCCACCATAGGACTTGCCAATACCGATTAATGATAGCAGCGGAACATCCGCCATGTTATAGCAGAGCAGACACGTTGCTTTGATCGACCAAATCCGCGCCGTAGAACAAATACGGCCCTGTTGTGATCGACGAAGCCGGTTTCTTCTCAATGACGACAGAATTCAGCGCCGTCACCGCCCGGCGCCCCATCGCTTCAAATGGAATCGCGTAAGTCGCCATAAGCGTCGAGTCAGGGTCGTTGATACGGCGATAGGTTTCCTTCCCACCATCAACAGAGATGATCGGCACTTGCCCCTTTTTCATTCCTTGCGCCTGCAACAGGTCATCAATGATATAAGCTTGGCCGTCAAATGACGCCCACACGCCCTGAAACTTGCCGGCCTGCCGCAACAACAACGCCTGCATCCCACCGCGAACATCATCCTGCCAACTCGCCGTGCGCGCCATTGCGTGGCTGCCCACCACACTCACCCCTTGGTTTTCCGAAAGCACGCAGTCCAGCACCTTCCCGCGTATCCGAGTGCTGGCATTTCCGTCAAACCGTTCCTCCAGCAATCCGCCTTGGAAGTTCATGCGGCCCAGCAACCATAAAGCGGCTTTGGCCCCCACTTCGTATTCATTGACCGCAATGTCGAAGAGCACGTGCGGGTTGGCGCCAGACATAATGGTGATAATGGGAATACCAGCCTGCTTGGCCGCCGCAAATTGCGCATCCGCTTCGATAGGTTTGCCCATACAGACAATGATGGCGCTCGGCCGGCGCTGCACCAGAGCCGCGAATTGCTCAGCGTGTTTGGGAAGTGAGCCTTCAGAGTTGAGTAAGGTAACATTCCAGCCCATTTCCCGCCCCGCCCCTGCCGCCGCATTGGCAGCACGCGCATGGGTTTCGGACGACATTTGAAAACCGATCACCGCCAGTTCAAACTTCGCGTCTGCCCAAGCTGGCCGAACCAGCAACGAAGCGGCCGAGGCCACAAAAACCCGTCTCTGCATGTATCCCCTCCTACGGGCGCCCAAAACCCGCCTGCAGTACACCCACAGCCGACAGCGCCACAGAGCCAATGATGATTGCGCCCAACACAATATCTTGCGCATAATACGGCGCGCCCAAGAGCACCAGCCCATTGCCCAGTGCCTTGAGCGTAAAAGCCGCAATCAACGTGCCAACTATATTCGGCCGCCCCGGCTCGATCATGGTCATGCCCAACAGAACCGAAGCGATCGCGTAAAGGAAATAGTCGTTCGCCATGCCAGGAGAGGCTGAGGAAAGCCCGGCCGCCAAAAGCACCGCCGCCCCGCCGGCCAGCAATCCCGCCAGCGCCAAGCCCAGACGCTTCATCGCCAGAATACGAATGCCAGCCAACCGTGCCGCTTCATCGGCTTCACCCGTGGCCACCATGTGTTGGCCGATTCGCGTCCATTTGATCAACAGCCACGCGGCGCCAGCCAATATTGCTGTCCACCATATGAGGTTCGACAGCCCCAGCAGCGTGCCGCGCGCCAGACCGGTGAACGCGCGGGGCCAGCGCCCGACAAACGCCACGCCTTGGGTGAGCATGAAGCCAAACCCCCGAGCCATCGCCGCGGTCCCCAAGGTTGCGATCAGCGACGGCACGCCCAGCAGGGTCACCGCGCAGCCATTCAAGAGCCCGGCGCCCAACCCCACACACAGCCCCGCCAGAACTGCGCCGCTGGCTCCGCCCCCGGCCTGTATGGCAGCGCCGACGCTCACCGCAGCCAAGCTCGCCACATCGGCAATAGATAGGTCCAACTCCCCAGTGGTCAGCGCCAGAGCGAACCCAATCGACAGGATGGCCAAGAAGCTGGTTTCCTTCAGCACTTCAGCCAAATTGCCGACAGTTGCGAAGTTCTCAGCAAAGACCGCAAAAAATAAAACCAGCAGCAAACCACTCAACGCGGTTCCAAACCGCGCCAGAACGGGGCGGAACCTCATGGCTGCTAAATTGCAGACAAACGTTCAGAAACCGCCCGCGCGGCCGCCACGGCATCCGTCCAGATGGCAAACAATGCGCTGTAAGCCACATGGCGCTCTGGGTCGGGTTGATACAGGCGTGCGATACGAACCAAAAATTGCTGCCCTTCATCAATATCCGCAAATCTGCCCGTACCAGCCCAGGCCACAATCGCACATCCCAACAATCCTGGCTGCTCTGCCTCACCGACCTGAACCAGCCGTCCCATGACATTCGCTTTGATTTGGCACCAAATCGTGTTCACCGCACCGCCCCCGCCAAAACGAATAGCTTGCACCGGCCCCCCGATCGCTGCCTCGGCTCGTTCCAGCACCGTTCGGTTAAGAAAGGCCACCCCCTCCAAGACAGCATACGCAAGGTCGGTCGCGCTGTGCTGCCGATTAAGCCCGAACCACGCGCCGCGCAGCATCGGCTCCCAATAAGGCGTGCGCTCACCAGACAGAAACGGCAGAAACAGGGCCGGCACGGGTTGACGCGGTTGTCCGAGAATGAGGTCTAACGGGCTCTTGCATCCTGGGCTATCCAGCATTTGCATAAACCAAGCGAGGGTATCGGCGCCAGACTGGCTCGGCCCGCCAATTTGCTGCAAGCCCTGCCCCCAATCGACAGACATCAAACCCGGCGCGTCAACATCACCTGTGCCAATCGCGCCAAGAACTTCTGTGGTGCCCGAAATATTATAAGCCATGCCTGACCGCAAAGCGCCCATGCCGACCGCCGTCGCCCAAGTGTCGTTGGCCATGGCGAACACCCCCACACCGGCCAAACTACTTAAAATACCCGGTAAATCCGCCTGCACTGAACCCAGGCGTTCGGTCGGTTGCAGAAACGGGATCTCCCACAGACTGCGCGGGAGGCCAGCCGCCGCAACCAAGTCCCCGCCCTTGGGCCAAGGGTGCCCGGCGGCAAGCAGCCGGGCACTGGAGACAACGTCGCTCGCCACACGCCCGGTCAGCCGAAAATTCAAATAGTCCTTCGGGTCGATCACCGCGTGCAGCCGCGCAAAGCAAGCCGGCTCCGCGTTCGCGAGCCAAGCAACGCGCGCCGCTGGGTGGAAAGCGTTGAGATGCCCGCGTTCCGGCCACTCTGCGGGAGCAAGCGCGGCAAGCTGTGCCGCCCAAGGCGCGGCGCGCCGGTCACGCCACGTCAGCGCTGGGCGCAAGACCTGACCGTTCGCGTCCAGAAAAACCTGGGTGCGGGTCTGCCCGCAAATAGCGATAACGCCAACATTGTTAAAGGCAGCGCCGGCAGAACCTGCCAGCCTCGTCACAATGTCAGCGAACATGCGCCACCAGCAATCTGGATCGACCTCGTCAGCCGCGGGGCCGGCCACATTGGGGATGGTCTCAGAGTACCGTTGCCCGCCAAACGCGTCGACCAGAGCCGCGCGCACGTTGGTGCTACCGAGGTCACAGACCAGGACCAGGCCGGTTAGATCAGCCCGCGGCGTCATTGGCCCGACCAAGGATCAACCCGGCTTGCGTCATGGCGCATCAGGGCGAGCCACGGCAGATTGCCATAGAACCGTATTTTTGACATCAAGGTCTCGACTTACGGGCCGGCAGCGACGCCGAACCCTCCCGTCGGACAGCCGATCAACTGAGGTCCCTTCCATGTTCAATCCGGTCAAAAATGGCTCCAGCGCGCCGGCATCTCGCTTACGGCGCTCATTGTTTGGCATTTATGCCCTCCTGATCGTGGCCAATATTTCCGTTTGGGCATGGGCTGTCTTCGTCTTTCGCCACCAACCCGTGTTGCTGGGAACCGCTTTATTGGCATACGGATTTGGCCTGCGCCATGCGGTCGACGCCGATCATATCGCCGCCATAGACAACGTGACGCGCAAATTAATGCAAGAGGGCAAGCGTCCGGTCACCGTCGGGTTTTTCTTTGCGTTGGGCCATTCCGCTGTGGTCATCCTGGCCGCAGCGGCCATTGCCGCGACCGCGACGGCCCTGGTTGATTATTTTGACGAAATCAAAACCATTGGCGGGGTGATTGGCACCTTGGTTTCGGCCCTGTTTTTGTTTGCCATCGCGGCAATGAATGCGGTGATTTTCCGCGCAGTATGGCTCACATTCCAGCATGTCAAGCGCGGCGGCGCATATGTCGAAGAAGATCTCGATCTGCTGCTGAACAAGCGGGGCTTGGCCGCCCGCCTATTCCGCCCGCTGTTTCGCCTGATCAGCCAGGGTTGGCATATGTTTCCCCTCGGATTTTTGTTTGGCCTTGGCTTCGATACCGCAACCGAGGTCGCGCTGCTGGGGATTTCCGCAACACAGGCCGCAAAAGGGGTGTCCATTTGGTCCATTATGGTTTTCCCCGCGTTATTCGCAGCCGGCATGGCACTGATTGACACCACCGACGGTGTACTGATGCTCGGCGCTTATGACTGGGCCTTCCTCAACCCAGTTCGAAAACTTTACTACAACATGACCATCACGCTTGTTTCTGTCATCGTGGCGTTCGTCATCGGGGGCATTGAAGCGCTCGGCCTAATCGGTGATCAACTGGGCCTGACGGGCTGGTTCTGGGACGGAATTGGCACATTAAATGACAATTTTAGCAGTCTCGGTTTTATCATTCTTGGTATCTTCATAACCGCTTGGATTGCCTCGGTGCTGGTCTATCGCTACAAGCGCTACGATACGTTGGAGATACAGCGCGCACCGGGACAATGATCGCCGGCATATTCCCAAACTCTAAAGGTCCAAAACTTCATTCGTCTCCCCTTTGGAATACCGATGACCGTCACGACCCGCATATCCAGCTTGGCCTTATTTTTCGGCATTTTGGCTGCTCCTATCCTCTCTCACGCGCAAGGCGTCAGCCCCACCCCACAACCGCAAGCCACCCCGGTCACACCCGAACAAGCCGATGAAGTGACGACAGAGCGCTGGGCGGTTCATCTGCAATCGACCTTTACCGAGCAATTCTCGCCTGGCTTCCCTGCACGATATAGCGGTGCGCAAAGCCTGCCTTCCGCGGCCAATGGGCGCGAAACCTTTGATGCCACCGCTTATCTAGGCGTACGGCCCTGGGCGGGGGCAGAAATCTGGTACAACCCCGAGATTGACCAAGGGTTTGGCCTCGCGAATAGTTTTGGCGTGGCAGGATTCCTCAGCGGGGAAGCTTATAAGGCTGGCGCCCAAGACCCCTATTTTCTCAACGCCCGCGCATTCTTCCGTCAAACCATCGATCTTGGCGGCGAATTACAAAAACTCGATCCAGATTTGAACCAACTGGGTAGCACGCAAACCGCCAATCGCCTGGTCATCACGGCAGGTAAATTTTCGATCGTCGACGTGTTTGACAATAACAAATACGCGCATGACCCACGCAACGACTTCCTCAATTGGTCAGTGATCGACATGGGCACGTTCGACTATGCGGCCAATGGTTGGGGCACAACCTACGGCGCTTCGGCCGAATTATACAAGAACGACTGGGCGTTTCGTGTCGGCGCGTTTAATTTGTCCGCTCAGCCAAACGGTAAAAACATCGATCCTCGTATTCTCGGGCAGTTTGAGTTGGTTGGCGAGTTGGAGGAAAGTCACACGATTTGGGCCCAGCCGGGCAAGCTACGCTTCTTGTATTGGCTGATGCGTGGTGAGCTTGGCACCTACGATCAGGCTGTCGCACTCGGCCAGGCAACCAGCACGACGCCTGCAACCGGGAATGTCCGAACGTATAAAAGCAAAGACGGGTTAGGGTTGAACCTCGAACAGCAGATTGCCGAAGACGTGGGATATTTCCTGCGCGCCGGCATCACCCAAGGCAGCGTGGAGGAGGATGCCTTCACCGATGTGGATAAATCCCTACAAACCGGCTTTGCCGTGATGGGCAAGCGCTGGCACCGACCAGACGATACGGCCGGCATGGCCTTCGTTGTCAACACCATATCACACGCAGCAAAAATATATTTTGCAGCCGGTGGCCTCGGCGGAATTATCGGTGATGGCGCCCTCGTTAATGCCGGGCCGGAGCAAATTTTCGAACTCTATGACGCTTTGCCGATCTTGAAGTATTTCCATGTCACGGGTGACTATCAGCTTGTGAATCACCCTGCCTATAATGCCGACCGAGGCCCGGTATCAGCCCTCGCCCTACGACTGCACGCAGCGTTCTAGCGTCGTAGCCCGCTCCCGCCCAGAGGATTCATGGGCCATCCGGGCGCCAGCGCCCAACGCCTGCCCCGCATCGCCCAGGTCGTCGCACGCGCCGCTTGACCGCAATGCGACCTACAAATGTCCGTTAAAACAAAAGCTTACGGCTTATTCGACAACGCTATCCGTAGCGACAACTGTCGAACATGCGCCAAGTGACTAATCCTTTTTCAGAGCGGTTTTTGAGCGGCGTCTCCTTTAATAGATTTTTAGCCGCTTGAGACACAGGGCTTTGGGTGTGTCTCATTTAGATTAAAGGAAGTGCCGATCGTGGGTATTAGGATCGCTGTGGGCATCCCAACTGTGGGCCGCGCAGGCATACTATCTGAGACCTTGCGCGAACTCGGGCGACAGACCCGTCGGCCAGATCGCATTATTGTCTGCGGCGCCAAACCGACCGACATGACAGGTTTCAGAGAGGCCGCTCCAGACGCGGCCGCGCTGATCTCCAAGCCAGGGTTACCGCGCCAAAGAAACGCGATTATCGACGCGGCCGACGACGTCGATGCCATTGTATTCTTCGATGACGATTTTTTGCCCCATGCTGAATATCTTGCCGAGGTCGAGCGGCAACTTTTAGAAAACCCAGACATCGTCGTGGCAACGGGTAAGGTGCTCGCCGACGGTATCAATGGCCCTGGTTTATCGCCGGCTGAAGGCCGGGAAATCTTGTCCGCGATCAGCTTGATAGAGCACAGCATACAACCGGTTTTCACAGGGTACGGCTGCAACTTTGCCGTCAGGCTGGCCCCTATGCGCGCTCACGGCTTGCGCTTTGACGAGAGGCTGCCGCTCTACGGCTGGCAAGAAGACGTGGATTTCTGCCGCTGCCTCGCAGCCTATGGCCAGGTGTGCTTGCTCAACGGCGCGCAGGGCGTGCATCTCGGGGTAAAGCTGAGCCGTAGCCCGGGTTTAAAACTCGGCTACTCTCAGGTTGCCAACCCGCTCTATTTATCGACCAAACGGCGTGGATACCCGCTCGGGCGTGCGATCACCCATGTCGCCTGTAACTTCGCGATGAACCTATTGCGAGCCCTCCGACCCGAACCTTACGTCGATCGTCGCGGACGATTACAGGGCAATATTTTGGCAATGCAAGATTTGTTATTAGGACGAATGATCCCTGAGCGCATTCTTGAACTGTAGCGCCGATTTATCGCAAATGCTAAGTGCGATCCACTCAATAGACGGAAAACCTCAGATCACGTCTTTCATTCATCAAATAAAATTCGAGTAACAGCCGACTGCCCTATTGAGCCTGAATAGAAAGAAGGGAGAACGCCGATCAAACGCTATGAGACCATCGACGCTCTTCGAGGTGTTGCCGCTCTTGCAGTTGTAGCGTTTCACCTTGGTCAGGTAAGGCTGGAACCTGCCCTTGTTCCGCACGGCTACCTCGCCGTCGATTTCTTTTTTGTCTTAAGCGGCTTCGTTGTTGCTCACGCCTATGAACACGCCCTTCTGGGGCCACTCGATTGGGGTTCCTTCGTCGTGAAGCGAATCCTACGCTTGTACCCCTTAGCGTTCCTCGGCGCCGCATTGGGTTTTGCAGTTTTATTATTGAAGTGGCATCTATTTCCTGAAAAAATCGACCCCTTGCCCAGGGTCCTTCTCTCAGGCGCGTTAAATTCTTTACTCTTGCCCATCTGGGCTCACGGTGTGGGATCAAGGAGCGACTTATTTCCAACCAACGGCCCTCTCTGGAGCCTGTTTTTTGAGTTGGTCGTCAACATGCTCTGGGCGTGGTTTGGAGTGCGGGCACAAACCTCTGTTATTACCGCCTTTGCTCTCGCCAACGGACTGGCTGTTGTCTTTTTCGCAGTTGCGTTCCACGGATTAAACGTCGGTTTTGACATTGAAACGTTCTGGGGTGGCGCGGCGCGGCTATGCTTCAGCTTTCCACTGGGCGTGGTGATTTTCCGCTTGCATAGCAAGTGGCCTATTCCATCGATTCCCGGTGGTTCGTTGCTTTTGGCGATAGGGCTGATGTCTGTGCTTGCCTTCCCCTGGAACGTCTATGACAACGACGCCCTGTCTTCTGAGGAGCTCGCCAATTTTGTTCCGTGTTGGGATATTCTAAGTGTGCTCTTGATACTGCCTATATTTGTCGTGCTCGGCGTCGGGCAACGAACGCGAACCCGCGTCGGTGTACTTCTTGGGAATCTATCTTATCCCGTCTATGTTCTCCACTTCCCGATTTTACTGGTGGCATCCGGGCTACATCAGACTATATTAGCTAAGCTAAACGTTCATATTCTCTCCATTGGGACCTACACATTCGTCCTCATCATCGCTGCAGCGGCGCTGTATTTTTATGATGAGCCAGCACGCCGGGCCTTGTTCGGTGTCTTCTATGGCGCCGGAGCCAGGAAACATGCGCAAAGAGCCAAGAGCGAATGGGAGGACTTCAACTTCTGGGAGGACTCTCGGTTTCCACTTTGGCGCGCATGAATTTGTATATGCCCGCCTTTGCCCGCGGCAATGTTACACCGGCTGGATGTGTGGTGATGAATTCGTTTCCGTCGCAGGCAGAAAGATTTTTTGCAGGGCCAAGCCGATTATAGCGTGAAGACTGATCAAAATATCTAAGCCTTTTTCAGAGCAGTTTTTTATTGCGTTATAGGTTAAAAATTCCTTTCGTAACTGAGTAACGCCGCTGAACATATCACCCACCTGCCTATGCGATTGTCTGCGTGGGAGTTAAATAAAGTCGTTTTCTGGCCGAGATGAAAGTGATGCTAACTATGTTGGGTGACACTGTACATTTCATGAGTAGCATAAATTTCTATCGACTCTACAACCCTTTCATGATCCTCGCTTTTGTGACAGTTGGGCTTTTGACGTTTTTGTTTGAGCAGAGCCGGCTCAGCCACAGGAAAATCGTCGTTAATTTTATAAATCATTGTTTCCCCTGGGTGCATTGGAAGAGCGCATCGACGAAAATTGACATTGTTCTTTATCTCGCTGGCAAGCTGTCCCAGAGGTGGATTGCGGCTGTCTCAGCAGCGATTGTCATTTATGGCACGACCACGGGAACCCGTTTTCTATCTGAAACACTCCACATCAATCATCACTTGCCATCGGGAACAATAACGATCGTCGTTTTGTCAACAGTATTATTCATTTTTTCTGACTTCGGAGAGTTTTTCAGTCACCTTGTACAACATAAAATTCCAGCCCTCTGGGAGTTTCATAAAATCCATCACTCGGCTCAGTTTCTCACTCCATTTACCACATATCGATTTCATCCCGTTGGAAATTTGCTAGACGGGATTTTTATGGGGCTCGCGCTAATAATTCCGGTGTGCTTTTGCAAATTATTTTATGACCTCAGCTATGTAGACATTCTCGCTATGAGTGGCGCAGCAAGGTTGTTCTTTAATTACTGCTGCCTCTCTGTTCTTCAGCATTCTCATTTTCAAATTAGTTTTGGAATATTGGATAAAATTTTTATCAGCCCCGTTATGCACCAGGTTCATCATAGCATGAAGCGCGAGCATTGGGGAAAGAACCTCGGATCAGGGCTCTCTATATGGGATTGGTGGTTTGGTACCGCCCTCAAGCTCCCAAAGGGAGAAGTCTTGAAATTCGGGATGGGTACAATTGAAGATGAACGTGGCGATTTCGCGTCCATTTGGCACTGCTACGCCAGTCCTATCGTAAATTGTTACCGTATGGCCCACGCGGCGACCCGTGGCTGGTTCCAGAAAAAAACGCAAATGATCCTTTAACTTCTCGGCGTGGGAATATTGACACTTTTTTACCATCGTCTCGTGTAGATGAGCACGTGAACGGGGGACGCGGCGGTCCAGATTCTTGCCACAGCGGACGCACAGCGTCGGGCACATCTGTCTAGGAGTTTTCCTGCCATGAAGATTTTCCATATCATGAAATATGCCTTGCACGGAGCAGGCAACGTCTATGCTGTTTTGGACTTGGCTTGTACGCAAGCCCAGCTTGGCCATAAGGTTTATATTTGCAGCTCCGTATCGGTATTCGACGACCTGCTGAGGAAATACGGCATTGAGTTTATTCAAATAAACCAGACCGGTAAGTTCGGGGTTTTGTCCGCCCTGTTCAAGCTGTACCGCGTGCTTCGCGCGTTGCAGCCCGACATTGTCCATGCCCACATGATGAAAAGTGCCTTATATGCGGCCTGCCTCCGACCGATTTTGGGCTTCAAGCTCGTCACCACCGTGCATAACGAGTTCCAGAAGAGCGCCATCGCCATGGGCGTTGGCCAGCGCGTCATCGGCGTCAGCGAGGCCGTCACGCAAGCCATGATCCGACGCGGCGTATCCGCATCCAAAATGCGGACGGTGCTGAACGGAACGATCAATTCGGCGCGGCGACCGTCTCCGCCGCCGATGCCTCTGACACTGCAACACCCGGCGATCGTTACGATCGGTGGCATGCATCCCCGCAAAGGCATGGTTGATCTGATCGCCGCCTACAAGATCGTCGCCGCTCGCTTCCCGGCCACGCATCTCTATCTGGTCGGCAGCGGGCCGATGCTGGACGAGTACATGCGTCTCGCACACGACATCAGCCCCATGGGGATTACCTTCTGCGGGCATCTCGACGACCCCAGGCCAGTCCTGCTCGCAGCCGATATCTTTGTCCTGGCCTCCCACAGCGAGCCCGCAGGCCTGGTGTTGTGCGAAGCCCGTGAAGCCGGGTGCGCCATCGTAGCGACGAATGTTGGCGGCATTCCGGAAATGCTCAGTGGCGGCGAGGCAGGCGTGCTTGTGCCGCCGCGATCTCCCGAGGCGCTCGCTGAAGCTATCCTTGGACTGCTGAGCGACCCAAGCTATATGGCCAAGATGCGAGCAAACGCTGCACGTGACTTGCACCGCTTCACGATGGAGCGCGTGACCGCAGAAACTGAAGAAGTATACCGCGAATTGCTGCCGCAGTTCAGTTCCGTTTGAACGCCTTGACGTAGTCTACTTCGAGAACCGATGGGTTGGGCGTCTTATCAATCGGCCAACCAGAGCCCATAGCAAGATTGAGCAGGATCGACATCGGCGTCTTGGCGACGGGCGGCGTCGGAACCCGCCGCACTTCGTGGCGGTCGAGATAATAGATAATGTCATCATCTCTGATTTCGACGCCATAGGTATGGAAATTCTCTACCAGCGCGTTATTGGGCACCGAGACTGTGACCTGCTTGCCGGGAGAACCGGGCTTCTTAGACTTCGGCCAAAGAATAAGATTGGTCTGATACCAGCTGGTACCATGGCCGTAATACTCAACGACATCGATTTCTACATGATATTCGGGGTCAGTGTGCGACACCAGCCAGAAGGCCGGCCAGGTTCCGGGGCCTGGCGGCATCTTCATCCTAGCTTCAAAATATCCTCCGGCCTGCAAGAAACCCTCGTCTTTTTCGTCGACGCTCGACAGCAACCCGCCCTCCCATTTGCCTGCCGGATTTTTTCTGACGGTGATTTTAAGGCCATCTGGCCCGGTCTGAAACGGAAAACCAGGCGTCGGATCAACGAACGCGGCATCACCGAAATCGCCGTGCCACGGGGTATGGGCGATCCATTTTGACGGCCCCCAAGGCGTCACATCGAGTAGGCCGCGGAAGGTTTCGGAAAACGTCTCATGAAATAGCGAGATATCCAGGTCGGTTGCGTGAGCGACGCTGGTTGCGGCCGTTGCGAACATGCTCAGCATTGTACACGCGAGCGACACTGCGGCGAGCGTGCAGGCTAAGGTGGTTTTGCGCGTGTACATGTTGGTCCCTGCCAAAACAAATTTTCCGGACACTCGACACAAATGGAGTGGCTCTGTAGTGCGGCTGTTTTCTCCAAGCTCAAAACGACATCTCTGTTTCACGCTCATCGACCCTGATTTGGCGACCTGTCTCGCACATGACCTGACAAACGGAGCCAATAAGCAACGATAGCAAGTAGAAAAATGTCACAGAGGTAATACTCGGTCCGGCGATCAGGCACGAGAGCAAAAGCCCGAGCACGCCGCCACAGCATCCGTCAATCACAAAGTTCTGTTCGTCAGACGCGATCTTGCGCACCGCACGTACTTTGCGTGTCAGGCCGAGTGAAAACCACAATAACCCACAGAAACCCGGCAGACCAACTGCGGCAAGTAACCCAGGCAATAAACTAGACGAGCGGTTGTTGCCCCATCCGACCCCTAAACCATATGTATCCAGTGTCGCCATTAAACTATCAAGATCGGCACTGGTGCGATCTTCGTACGAACTACTCTGCTGTTTATTGATTGTCGCGTTATACACTTCTTCAATGTTTTTGTTGAGGTTTGGTATAAACATGCTACCAAGGATCGCAACCACAACAGCAATCGCGAAAAGCGGAAGACTGATCTTCCAAATCGATGCTATCATTCCCTCAGAGCGAGTGATCACCGCCAGTAAAACAACACCGACCGCTGCAATCACCAACATAGCAAATCCGGTTGTTGATGTGGTTAAAAACATAGTCATCAGACAAAAAATAAATAACAACTTAACCGAGCGATACTGATTTCCTTGGAGTAGCAACCAACCGGTTGCGAATACAACAGAACCCAAGTAACTCGCAAGCGCAGCAGGTTCGCTGAACGTACCGTTGATGCGTGGCACGGCCCCTATTGATTGCTCCGTTAAAATAGCCCAACCCGGATTAGAATAAAACAAATCGTCAGGAAACGGAATGCCGACTATTCGATTAGCAAACTGCCAAATCGCAATGAATCCACTCAGCAGACCGCTCAGAAAATACGCGCGGAGAAATGCAACAAGCGGGGTTTGCCGAGAGGCAAAGAAGCACGACATCGCTATTGTTAATAGACAATTAAGAATCAGATAGAAGTCTTGATTTAGATTGGCAGCGCTCGGCGCCAACGCGGTTAAGACAAAGGGTGGAAGCGATTTTTGCGGCCACACATAGGCTTTGCCCTCAAACCACCACGGCATCAAAAACGACGTGATAAGCGCCCAAACAACAACGATGACAAACGGGAGAAGCAGGCGCCAGACATAGTCATGACCTCGGGAATTCGCTCCTAAAGCCACTTGCAACATAAAATATAAGAGAAAAACAATCGCCGGGACCAAACCGGGCTGCACTCCTAAGCTGCCAAATGTCAAAGCGGCCGCAGCTTCAAAAATACCGACGAACGCCGTCAATTGTAGAAGTCTGGCGGGAGTGAAACACCAAATCAAACAGAGTGGCAACACTATATAAGAAAATTCGGTGAAACCCACCGTGTGACCTCATTTATCCTCAGGCGGACATAGCCAAAGCAGAGGTTAGCAGTTGAAGTATGAAAAATTGCTTGTCCACGCATTCTGTACCCCGGTTTTCGACGGGAAGCCGAGCCGTCAAAAACATAATCTACCTGGTGCCGACTTCTCCTGCCTCAAACCAATGTTCGCCGCCTGTTGAGAACATTGGTGAGTCCTGCCACAGCCATCGCTTCAATGCCGGCGGGACAACGCGACAACGCCCAGAGTCCGTACATCGCTGCGGAATAGACCATGGCGCCGACCGTGCCCGATACAAAGAGGTTGATCGCAGCATCAAATGTCCCGGCGCTGTTCCAGAAATAACGGTTACAAAGTACGACAGCAGGCGCCATCAGCAGACAACTCACAACGCTCCGCCAAGAATTCAGACATTGCTGCCAAATGGAGAGGCAAAGAAGTCCGCGAACGGCCATAAAGCAATAACATCCAGCGACGATCTCTGAAAAAAACCGCGCTATAGCGATACCCACGAAATCAAATTCTACCGCGCCGATGACGGAGAGCGGGAATTTGACAAATAATTCCAATAAATTGCGCCTAAAGATGCGCCTTGTATCACCGAACAACATCAACAAAGGGCCAGCAGGCATTGCCAACAGCGCAGGTACCGTGCCAAGCGCCAATAATCGTAACACAAGAACCGAACCAAGCCATTGATCTCCCAACACCAATCGTATCATGGGTTCCGCAACCAGGCTTTCACCCACCAAGAGCGGCAACCCAATGGCAAAGACGGCCGCTGATGCGGTTTGATAATGCCGAGCCAATTTCACCTTATCATGTTGCACGGTCGAGAACGCCGCAAGCATGGGGCGCAACATCGGACCGAAGAGCGCTAGGAAGGGAATACTCGCGATATCGCTTGCAGCCGTGAAAATACCCAACTGTGACGTGGAATTAAGTTTGCCCAGCAACAAGCGTTCAAATTGCCAGTTGAAAGCACTGATAATCTGGGCGGCGCTCATCCACCCCAAAAAACCGGAAAACAGTTTCAGCTCTGAAAAGCTCAACCGCGGTCGGTACGGAGCAAAGAAATAAGATGATACAGCCATCGCAACTGAATACGTGACGGTTCCCGACGCAATGGACCAATAGCTTTTTGTCAAGAAAGCGGTCACAATGGCTACGACAAAAGCCACCGCTTTGCCGGTGATTTCGATGGCAAAGTCCCGCCAGAAACTCATGCTTTTCTGATATTCGGCGAGGCGCGGACTGACGAGGCTGCGAGCGATCGGCGAGAGGCTTAAAAATACAATGAGCCAAGATAAGCGCGGGTCCCCAAAAAACTGCGCAAATGGCCAAGGCAACAGAAAGAGCACTGCAGCCAAGCCCAAACCGCGTAAGGCGCTCAACGTAAACGCCGTATTATAGTGCGAGGGCTCTATTTTTGAAAGCCGTAGCAACGCTTGATTGAGTGGTAATTCCAGCACCGTGTCAGCCACAGCCACAACACTGACAGCCAGCGCT
>Ga0116231_10009981_pt1 | contig 15597 bp, 11 predicted proteins | sample S1TSphgellanicum_2_FD_89695 | JGI IMG/M metagenome (GOLD analysis project Ga0116231, IMG submission 89695) | Host-associated microbial communities from peat moss isolated from Minnesota, USA - S1T2_Fd - Sphagnum magellanicum MG | ecosystem: Host-associated > Plants > Peat moss > Unclassified...
CCAAAATCCCCGCCCCCGTCCAGGCCAGCCCCGCCACATGCGCGATGCCCGCGATCAGCACCGCCGTCGGCACCATCTGCCCCAGCCCCATCCCGAACACGGCTTTCCGCAGAATCCAGAGCCGATGCGGCCTTAACTCCAGCCCGATCAAAAACAGCAGCATCACCACGCCCAATTCGGCCACGTCGGCGATCTGCCCCACATCCTTCACCAGCCCCAGCCCCGAAGGCCCGATGACAACGCCGGCCCCCAGATACCCCAAAATACTCCCCATCCCCGCCCGCCGCGACAACGGCACGGCAATCACGGTGGCGGCCAAAAGTATGACAAGGGTAATCAGCATGAATCTGACCTAGGGTCAGGCGAACCCAGGAAGCAAGCCCCTCCGCCGCTGTAGGGTGGGGTGCCCTTCCGCACCCCACCTCACCGGCGTCACAACCGCGCGTTAAACCGAAATGGTGCGCAAATGCCAGACCCATAGGATAGGCTGAACCCTTGCGAAGCCCATCACCCCCGCTCCTCATTCAACACACCTACCCCCCAGTCATTGCGAGCGAAGCGAAGCAACCCAGGAGTCAATCCCAATCCCCATCCACACCCCCACCCGACGCCCCCCACCGCAAAGCCCACCGCATCCCCAAACAACCCCGCCACCCGCCTGAAACTTCAAAACCCCCTCAATCTGCTACAATTCCCCCGAGAACTGTATCAAAATTCCCCGATTGGTAGTGATATGACCAATTTATGACAATCCTGCCACTTTCAGTAAGACCGACAAAACAATCCTTGATCTCCGCAAAGGATTTTAGGAATGACCGCAAAAAACGACCCAAAAAACACCACGCGCTGTTGGCGATCCTAACTCAGTGATCCAGCGATTTCTGTTATACTATACCTAATTCTGTATCACAACTTCTGCTATCTCATTTCAGCCTTAGCGTCTCAGTTTCCCTTCGCACCGAAGTTCTGCACCAGACGCTTCAGCCAAATGGCTCGGACCGCCGTCTAGCTTGGCATTCTTGATTTTCGTGTCCGCAAACGAATGATGAGGACGCTTCAAGACGCGGGAATAAATCATAGAAAATCAAAGTTACCGGCTATCAAAGACACAAAGAATTCTTCCAAAGAAGGGGCTATCTCTTTTTGTTCGTATAACAATATTACTGGAGATGTTGAAACCCCAGGTGATATCATTATGTAATCTGACTCAAGCATCAGATCCCCGAAAGCAAAATATCGGTTATTGTCTTTGTCCGTAGATAATAATGATGACATTTCTAGAACACGTTCGATTGGCCAAAACCACACTTGGCTTTTATAGTCGAGATTTTGAAACCCATTAAATTGCAAATAAATCTCACGAAGTGTCTCGTTCAGAGAGCACGTTAAGCCACTAGATAGGGCCAGAAGGTCGTCCTTATTTGCCGAAGGGTTTAGCTGCACATCGCGACTTTTCAGGGCGGAGGAGATTCTGGTTATATTGCTCCGCTGGACAGGTTCGCTCACGACCAAGTTTCCATGTTACACTATATCCAATTTTGTATCATTCTCAATTCTTGATTGGCGCGGGACAAGCCAAGGCGGGTTTTAGCACGATATTTGCGGTTGTCAGCCGGATCGTATGATCGCCAAATTTCGATGTCGGGTAGGTTCCTACAGCAAGCGTAGGATGGGTGAGCGAAGCGTTATCCATCACACCAAAACTTCAATTCCATGCTTCCGTACAATATCCAAAAGCTTCAGCGCCATATTGCTAGGCCGTTTCGCCCCCGTCTCCCACTTTTCCACAGTGCTCTCGCTGGTGTTCAAGTAACGGGCAAACACAGGCTGGCTAACATGGTTAGCCTCGCGGATGCGCTTAATCTCCAACGGACCAATCTCCACCGGCACAGTAAGACAAGACACATCAAAATCCCGCATCGTCGCCTTCTCAATCGCCCCAACCTTCAGCAAAGCCGCCGCCGATGTATGGATCGCCTCGAAAGCATCACTTTTGAATTTGGTCTTTTTCGTCATCACAAATCTCCACAAAATCCCCGTCTTTTACCAAACGCTCGATTTGCCGAGCCGTCAGCGCCTCATAGCCTTTCGCGAGTTTCCTGAACGCCTCGAGTTCATCCTGATCAATATTATCCCGATCCTTCTTGGCAAACAGGTATTGGTAAACCCAAACCTTGCCGCCTCTGGCGAGAATGATGCTGCGGTGCATATTCTCATTCAACCGCTTCTTAAAAACACCGCCCCCAAGGTCCACCGCTTGCCCGAGCATAACCTCATGAATGGCAAAGCACAGTTCATCATCTTTAATCTGCGCCTTCTTGGCTCTTTTAGAAAACAGGGCTGTTTTGAAGACCCGACCTGTTTTACTTTCTGAGTTCGGCATTGGATTAAGTAGCACCAGGTGCTACCAAAATCAAGGGGCGTTTGGTAACCTTCCGGTCTGCGGCCACAAATTCACCCAGCATATCGCGCGCGCTTCCACTCATCCCCCCACGGAATTCTGCACAAAAAAAACGCCGCCAGGTCTCCCCCTGGCGGCGTTCCCAAACAAAGCGCGATTACTCCTCCGTCTGCTGATTCCGCCGCCGAATCGCCGCCCCCAAAATATCCCCCAGCGAAGCCCCGGAGTCAGACGACCCAAATTCCGCCACCGCGGTCTTATCCTCGTCAATCTCCTTACCTTTAATCGTCAGCTGCAGTTTCCTCGCCGCCCGGTCCACCGCCGTAATCTTCGCATCCACGGTATCACCCACCGCAAACCGCTCAGAACGCTGGTCCGCCTTATCCCGAGCCAGCTCAGCCCGCCGGATAAACCCGGTCAGCACGTCGTCAACCTTCACCTCCACGCCATTCGCCTGCACGGCGGTCACGACGCAGGTCACAATCTGCCCCTTATGGATCTTATCCAGCACACCCGCGGCCGGGTCGACCTCCAGCTGCTTAATCCCCAGGCTGATGCGTTCCTTCTCCACGTCCACATCCAGCACCTTGGCCTTCACCACCTGCCCCTTGGCATACTTGGCAATCGCCAATTCCCCGGTATCGTCCCAGGACAGGTCCGACATATGGATCATGCCGTCGATCTCCGCCCCCACCGCGATGAACAGCCCAAACTCAGTAATATTCCGGATTTCGCCCTCCACGATGGACCCAATCGGATGCTCGTCCTGGAACTCCTCCCAAGGATTGCGCTGCACCTGCTTCAGCCCCAGCGAAATCCGCCGTTTCGAGGCATCCACATCCAGCACCACCACATCCACCTCCTGGCTGGTGGAAACAATTTTGCCCGGATGCGCGTTCTTCTTGGTCCAGGACATTTCCGACACATGCACCAGCCCCTCAACACCCGGCTCCAGCTCCACGAACGCGCCGTAATCGGTAATGTTGGTCACCCGCCCGGAAGCCTTCACCCCCGGCGGATACTTCGCATCCACACCCTCCCAAGGATCAGCCTCAAGCTGCTTCATCCCCAGCGAAATCCGCTGCGTATCCGCGTTAAACCGGATCACCTGCACTTTGACGGGCTGCCCAATCACCAGCGCCTCCGCCGGATGGTTAATCCGCTTCCACGCGATATCCGTCACATGCAGCAACCCATCCACGCCGCCCAAATCGACGAACGCCCCGTAATCGGTAATATTCTTAACAACCCCATCCAAAATCTGGCCCTCTTTAAGGCCCAAAATCAATTCAGAACGCTGCTCCGCCCGCGTCTCCTCCAGCACCGCCCGCCGCGACACCACAATATTCCCCCGCGCCCGGTCCATCTTCAGAATCTGGAACGGCTGAGACATCCCCATCAGCGGCCCCACATCCCGCACCGGCCGAATATCCACCTGGCTGCCCGGCAAAAACGCCGTCGCCCCGCCCAAATCCACCGTAAACCCGCCCTTCACGCGCCCGTGGATCACCCCATTCACCCGCGTCTGCGCCTCGAACGCCTTCTCCAGCTGCGTCCAGCTCTCCTCCCGCCGCGCCTTCTCGCGCGACAGCACCATCGAGCCGTCCTTGTCCTCATACCGCTCGATGTAGAGATCAAAAACATCCCCAATCGCCACTTCCGGCTTCGCCCCCACCGGCGCGAATTCCCGCAGCGGCACCCGCCCCTCGGACTTCAGCCCCACATCGACGATGACAAAATCATCATCAATGCGTAAAACTTTCCCAGAAACAACAGACCCCTCAAACCCGGCATTCACGCCAAGCGAGGAGTCCAGGAGAGCGGCAAAATCATCAGTGCCGGAATATTTAACGGTTTCGTCGTGACGAACAGCGGTTGCGATGGAAGCCATGTGGCTGGATGTGTCCTTGAGAGCGGGCAAAGCCTTGCCCGGTTGGTATGCGCGGCCCAAACAATTGCGGCAACGGCTAAGCGCCCGGCGGGGCGCCCGGTGAAGTGAATGGCGGTCTCATAGGCCGCACGGCAACGGAGTCAAGCGCCCGGCGGCCGAATGGCTTAGAGAAAGCAAGTAAGAAGTTCTTTTTTGAAAAAAAGAACCAAAAAACTTTTGTGACCCCTAGACCGCGCCGCCTTGACCGGCTTTGGCTTGCCGCATGGACTACACCATCGAAATCATTGAAACCGAAAGCCGGGAGGCCCTCAGCGCCATCGGCGACGCCCTGGGCGCCTTCAACGCCGCCCAAGCCGGCGAGACCTCGCATCTGCCGCTCTCCATCGTCATCCGCCACCCCGAAACCAACGCCATCATCGGCGGCCTCACCGGCAGCTCCTCGCACGACTGGCTGTTCATAAAGCTCTTCTTCATCCCAGAATCCCTGCGCGGCCAAAACCTCGGCACCAAACTGATAGCCCAAGCCGAAACCATCGCCCGCGCCCGCAACCTCACCGGCATCTGGCTGGACACCTTCGAATTCCAAGCCCGCGGCTTCTACGAAAAGCTAGGCTTCACCCTCTTCGGCACCCTCCCCGACCACCCACGCGGCTACAACCGCTATTTTCTGCAAAAGCGGCTGGATCTTCACGAATAAGAAACGCAAACCGTGCCACCGCACGTCATGGCCGCGCTTGACGCGGCCATCCACGCCTTTCTAGCCGGACGCCTGACCTAATCGCCGACGCGCTCGGCATCATCGCCCACCCCGCCTGCTTGCCGGACGCCCGGTTGAACCCGAGCCGCCCCCACCCTCCTGACCCATCTGCGTCCATCTGCGTCATCTGCGGATAACCTTAAGAATCCCGCCCCACACCACCCTAATGACGGCTTAACAATACCTGTCTATAACCCGCCGCAATGACCCAAAACCTCTCCGGCATCGTCCGCTTCGCCCTGCTCGCCGCCGCCCTCAGCCTGGCCGCCTGCAACTCCACCCCCAAAAACGACCCCTACCTCACCGGCGTCAACCTGCCCCCGCCCGACCAGCTCTACGCCCACGGCGTGGACCAGGTCGAAAAAGAACACTACGACGACTCCGTCAAAACTTTCGACGCCGTCGAGCAAAACTACCCCTACTCCGTCTGGGCCACCCACGCCCAGCTCATGCACGGCTACGCCCAGTACAAGCAACAAAACTACGACGAAGCCATCGACGCGCTCTCCCGCTTCATCGACCTGCACCCGGAAAACCAGGACGCCGCCTACGCCTACTACCTCAAAGCCCTGTGCTACTACGAACAGATCGACGACGTGCAGCGCGACCAGACCGCCACCTACGAAGCTATCCAGACCCTGCAGGACGTCATCAACCGCTTCCCCGATTCCGCCTACGCGCGCGACGCGCGCATAAAACTGCGCCTGGCCAATAACCGTCTCGCCGGCCACGACATGACCATCGGCCGCTATTACGAAAAACAGCACCTCTACGCCGCCGCCATCGGCCGCTACCAGGACGTCATTTCCGCCTACCAGACCACCACCTACGTCCCCGAAGCCCTGGAACGCCTGACGGAATGCTACCTGGACATCGGCCTCTCCGACGCCGCCATCCGCACCGCCTCCGTCCTCGGCTACAACTACCCCGGCAGCACATGGTATTCCGCGGCCTACGACAAGCTGGAAGCCGACAACCTGGTCACCGCCGCCGACACCGGCAATTTCCCACCGCCGAAAAAGCGCGGCTGGTTCTTTGGGCTGTTTTAGCGAAGGAAGGGAAGCAGTTCTTTTTTGAAAAAAAGAACCAAAAAACTTTTGGTCCTGGGGGCGCTGGAGGGTGAACGCCCCTTAAGTCCGCCGGCCGGCGGACTTAAGGGGCGTTCACCCTCCAGCGCCCCCAGGACCAAAAGTCTTTTTGCTTCTTTTTCTTCAGAAAAAGAAGTTCTTCCTTTCTCATGCTAACCGCCCTTTCCATCCGCGACATCGTCCTGATCGAGCGCCTGGACCTGTCCTTCACCGCCGGCCTCACCACCCTCACCGGCGAAACCGGCGCCGGCAAATCCATCCTTTTGGACTCCCTCGGCCTCGCCCTCGGCGCCCGGGCCGATGCCGGCCTCATCCGCACCGGCGCCGAGCAAGCGGTGGTCTCCGCCGCGTTCACCGTCCCCGAATCCCACGCCGCCGCCGCCCTCATCACCGAACAAGGTCTTGATGCCGGCGAGGACATCCTCGTCCGCCGCATCCTCTCCAAGGACGGCAAATCCCGCGCTTTGGTCAACGACCAGCCCGTCAGCGTCGGCTTCCTCAAAAAACTCGCCGCCCTGCTCATCGAAATCCAGGGCCAGCACGAACAGGTCGGCCTCGCCGACCCCGCCAACCACCTGGCCCTCCTGGACGCCTTCGGCGTGCCCCACGCCGCCCGGTCCGCCGTCGCCGCCGCCCACAAAGCCTGGAAAGACGCCGCCGCCCGCCTGGACGCGGCCGAGAAAAAAATCGAGGAAGCCGCCCGCGACGAAGACCTTCTCCGCCACGCCGTGGACGAACTCACCACGCTTTCCCCCCAGCCCGGCGAGGAGGAGACGCTGGCCGCGGAGCGCCACCGCCTGCAGGCCGGCGAGCGCCGCGCCGAAGCCATCGCCCTGGCCCTCGCCGAAATCGCCCCGCGCGACCGACGCGCCCAAAACCCCGCCGCCGCCCTGCGCGCCGCCGCCCGCGCGCTGGCAAAACTCTCCGCCGGCCGGCCGGACGCCGAAACCGCCCCCGAAGCCCCCGCCCTGGCCGCGCTGGAGCGCGCCGAGGAAGCCATCGCCGAAGCCGAACACCTCCTCACCCGCCTGGCCCACGAGCAGGAAGACCCCCGCGCGCTGGAGGCCACCGAGGAACGCCTGTTCGCCCTGCGCGCCGCCGCCCGCAAATACGGCGTGCAGGTCGCGGACCTGCCCGCCCACCTAGCGGCCCTGCGCGAGCAACTCGCCGCCCTCGATCACGGCGCCGCCGACATCGTGGCCCTAAAGGCCGAAACCGCGCGCAACCGCGCCGCCTACATCGAAGCCGCCGCGACGCTCTCCGACGCGCGCGAAAAAGCCGCCAAAAAGCTGGAAAAAGCCCTCGCCGCCGAACTCCCGCCCCTGAAACTCGACCGCGCCCGCTTCACCGTCGAACGCACCCTGCTGCCCGAGCAAAATTTCGGCCCCCGCGGCGCCGACGCCGTACGCTTCCTCATCGCCACCAACCCCGGCGAGCCCCCCGGCCCGCTCGAAAAAATCGCCAGCGGCGGCGAGCTTTCCCGCCTCATGCTGGCCCTGAAAGTCGTCCTGACCGGCGCCGCCAGCGTCAACACCTTGATCTTCGACGAAGTCGATTCCGGCATCGGCGGCGCCACCGCCGCCGCCGTCGGCGACCGCCTGGCCGCCGTCGCCGAACATGTCCAAGTCCTGGTCGTCACCCACTCCCCCCAGGTCGCCGCGCGTGGAAAGACCCAATTCCGCGTCTCCAAGCGAGTTTCCAAAGACCGCGCCATCACAGTCGTAGAATCCCTAACCGACTCAGACCGCCGCGAAGAAATCGCACGCATGCTGGCCGGCGAACAAGTCACCGAAGCCGCCCGCCAAGCCGCCACCAGCCTCCTAGCCGCCAGATGACCCCACTCCCATGCCCCGTAGGGCGGAAAAGCGAAGCGCCTTCCGCCACCTTTCTCCCAACAACCCATCACATCCCCCCATCCCAATCCCCGTCCCACGACATGGCGAGCAAAGCGAAGCCATCCATCTTCTCTCGCAACATCCTCACGCCGCGGCGCGCATCATGACCACCCCCAAATCCCATTTCGATTCCCTCATGGCCCGGATCGCCGAGGCCAACACCGCCTACCACACAAACGACGCCCCCATCCTGACGGACGCCGACTACGACGCGCTGCGCAAAAAAGCCGCCACCATCCTCGAACAACACCCCGAATACGCCGAAACCGCAAAACCGCTCGAAGACATCGGCGCCGCCCCCGCCTCCGGCTTCAAAAAAATCCGCCACGCCACCCCCATGCTCTCCCTCGACAACACCTTCGGCCCAGAAGAATTCACAGATTTCTGCGCCCGCATCCGTCGCTTCCTAGGCCTTGATGACACGCCGTTAGAATTCGTCGCCGAACCCAAAATCGACGGCCTCTCCATCTCCCTCACCTACGAAAACCAAGTTTTTACCCACGCCGCCACCCGCGGCGATGGCACGGAAGGCGAGGACGTCACCCAAAACATCCTCACCATCAAATCCATCCCCACAAAACTCCCCGCTGGCGCCCCGCAAAAAATCGAAATCCGCGGCGAAATCTACCTCACGAAAGACGACTTCCTCGCCCTCAACGCCTCCCAAGACCGCAAATTTGCCAACCCCCGCAACGCCGCCGCCGGTAGCCTGCGCCAGCTCGACTCCACCATCACCGCCCAGCGCCCGCTAAAGCTCTTCGCCTACGCCCAGGGCGAATCATCCTCTCCCGTCGCCAAAACCCACTGGGATTACCTTAAAACTCTCGAAGCCTGGGGTTTCACCGTCAACCCTCTTTCCAAACTCATCACAGAATCCCAAGCCGAGGACTTCCAACAATCCATCGGCCTCAACCGGGCCACGCTGCCCTACGACATCGACGGCGTCGTGTACAAAATCAACGACCTCGCCCTCCAATCCCGCCTCGGCTTCGCCGGCCGCGCCCCGCGCTGGGCCACCGCCTGGAAATTCCCCGCCGAACGCGCCGTCACGATTCTGGAAGCCATCGACATCCAGGTCGGCCGTACCGGCGCCCTCACCCCCCGCGCCCGCCTCACGCCCGTCAACGTCGGCGGCGTCATCGTCCAACACGCCACCCTGCACAACGAAGACGAAATTTCTCGCAAAGACATCCGCATCGGCGACACCGTCGAACTCCAGCGCGCCGGCGACGTCATCCCCCAAATCCTCCGATTCATCAAACACGCAGACGGCGCCACGCCCTTTGTCTTCCCCACGCACTGCCCCGTATGCGGCAGCCTGGCCGTCCGCGACGGCGAGGACGTCGTCCGCCGCTGCACCGGCGGCCTGATCTGCGATGCGCAAATCGTCGAACGCCTCATCCATTTCTGCTCCCGCCGCGCCTTCGACATCGAAGGTTGCGGCGACAAAACCATCCAAGAATTCTTCTCCGCCGGCCTGCTAAAATCCGCCCCCGACATCTTCAAACTCCCAGACCATGAGGAGGACATCGCGCAACGCGAAGGCTGGGGCAAACTTTCGGCGGCCAACCTCTCCGCCGCCATCCGCGCCCGGCAAAAAATCCCCCTCGCCCGCTTCATCTTCGCCCTCGGCATCCGCCGCATCGGCGAAAACAACGCCAAACTCTTGGCCCGCCACTACACCACCTACGCCAACTGGCGCATAAACATGCAAGCCGCCACCACCATCGGTTCCGAAGCGCGCGAGGAACTCGGCGCCATCTCCGGCATCGGCCCCACTATCGCCACCGACCTCGCCGCCTTTTTCGCCGAGCCCCACAACCTCGAAACCCTCGACGCGCTCGAACAGCACCTCACCATCGAAGACGACATCGCCCCCACCTCCACCAACTCCCCGTTAGCGGGCAAAACCATCGTCTTCACCGGCACCCTCACCATGGCCCGCCCCGAAGCCAAAGCCCGCGCCGAGCAACTCGGCGCCAAAGTCACAGAATCCGTCAGCAAAAAAACCGATTTTGTCGTCATCGGCGCCGACGCCGGCAGCAAAGCCGCCAAAGCCGCCGAACTAGGCCTCACCACCCTAACCGAACAACAATTCCGCGACCTAGCCGGCCTCTAACCCCACCCGGAACCACCCGGCACCACCCGGAACCCGTAGGGTGGGCGCAGCCCACCACTCACTCCCGAAAAAAAGCATGAAGATAGAACTTCTTTTTTGAAAAAAAGAAGCAAAAAACTTTTGGTCCCCTTCGGGCGGGGCTGGCCCGCAACGGGCCAGCCCCGCCCGAAGGGGACCAAAAGTTTTTTGGTTACTTTTTTTCAAAAAAGTAACTACGTCTCTTCCCTAACATGCCCCGGAATCACCGGCATAACCCCCTCCCCCAGCTCAAACCTTCCCTCGCCCACATCCACAAACCCGCTGCGCGTAAAAACATCCCGGCAAGGCGCATTATCCGCCGTCTCCACCAGCACCGCCCTCACCGCCCCGCCGCGCCGCGCCCGCATCACCATCACCGCATGAGCCACCGCAAACACTTCAACCTCCATACCCAGCACCCGGCAACTCATCACGAACTGCACAATCTCCCCCTCCCGGCAAAACAGCACCCCCACCAGCCCATAATCCGTAAACCGATCTTTTACCCGCAACGCCAGCACATCCCCGTCCTCAGCCAGAAATCCCGCCACCTCCGCATGCGCCCAACGTTTCCCGGTCGTATTGAACTGGTTGGTCTTGTTCACCAGCTCCACGACCCGCCCAAACGCCGCGTCATCCGCCCCCCGCACCGCCAAAAACGCCACGCGGCACTGCAACGATTCCAAAAACTGTTCCCGCGTCAGCCGGTTCCGTTCGGTCTCCCGCTCCAACTGCCCGCGCACCATCTCCTCCCGCTGCGCCGACTCATCGGTCAGCACCGCCACCTGAGTCTCTGGCGCCCACAACAGTATCCGCCGCGTCAGATACGGGTTCGCCCCGATCACCCGAATATCCGGCATCGCCGCCTGCACCGCCGCCCGCTCCACCGGGTTGTCGTCCACAAACACCACGCTTTTTGGCCTAACATTCAGCTCGCGGCAAATCTCCAGAATATTCTCCGCCTTCGTCCGCCAATTGATTTTTACGCACACAAAATCATCCAGCGACACGAAGGCCGGCTCCACCGCCCGGCTCCACATCGCCCGCACCACCTCCTCGTCATTCTTCGAGCAGATCGCACAAAGAATCCCCCGCGCCCGCAGATGATGCACCGCCTCCCAAATCCCCACCGGCCACCCATCCGGCTTCGGCCATTCCGCCCCGTCCCGAAAATCCTCCGCCAGCTGCCCCCGCCACAGCGTGTTATCCAGGTCAAACACCACCACCTTCACCTGGTCCACCTGGCGCACCGTGCGCACGACGGCAAGAATCTGGTCCCACACCGCTTCCACAAACTCCAGCCGCTTCGAGTGATAGAAACTTTCCATATCCGGAATCGGCTCAATCCGCGCCGGCCTTTCGTACCCCACCCACTCCCTGAAAAACGCCCCGTTATGACCGTAGAAATTGATCATATCGTCCAGCACATATTGCTTGCCGATACTCTCCGCGATCCCGTTCACATCCGCCAAATACACATTTTTGTACCGCAACAAACACGCCGCTAAATAATCATTCACCCGCCTTACCAGCCCGGCCAAATCCCCCGCCCCATATCGCCCAAAAAGATGTGTCGTCACCGACATCTGCGGCACAATGAAATTAGAAACCAACGTCGTCAGCCCATGCGACTCCACATGCGCCAGTGCGCTCGACAGCATCGCATCAATCACCTCGCATCCTGTACGAAAAACCTCCTCAAAAAACCCGTCTTCGCCAAATCGCCCCGCCCACACCACGCGGTCCGTCAACACGGAGCGCAGCGGTATCTGCACATACTGCAAGTCAAATTTTTGGTCCGGCGCCGCGATCTCCCCGGCATAATTGAACACCACATACTCAAACGCCGTTTCCGGCACCACGCGCTGGAACTGCTCATGGTACAAAGCCGTCATGCAGCTCCCCACCAGCCGCACGCGCTCCAGTTTCACGGGAGTTACAGCCAAATCCTTGGGAAACAGAAAATCCGCCGGCCGCAACGCCGCCGCCGGCGCAACCACCGCTGCCGAAGCCGGAATCGCCGGCCCCTCCTTCAGCACAAACGCCGCGTTAGGGTCGCGCGGCGTCTTCAGCCCGATGCAAAAAAGCTGGTCTTCCACATACCGGCTCGCCGCCACCCACATCAGTGCCCCGGTCGAATCAAATATCTCCAGCCGCCCGTTATTCAGCGCCCAGCGCCGCTCATTCGGGTGGTCATAATTCCCAATCCCGCCATCCGCCAGAAACATAAACCGGTCGGTTTTCGCCTCCCCCCAGCCCGGCCCAAACCGCCAGTAGCAGCTCAGCAGTTTCTGCCTGAAAAGATCCTGTATCGGCGCGCCAGACATAAAAACCTCAGCGGCTCGTAAGCCGAAATTCAATCCGCCGGTTCTGCGCATAATCCGCCTGGGTGTCGCCCGCCGCGATCGGATTGGCGCTCCCAAACGCCGTCGCCGCCACCCTATCCGCCGGCACGCCATCCTTCACCAGCAGATGCAGCACCGCCAGCGCCCGCGCGGCCGAAAGATCGTAATTGTCCCGGAACGGTCCACCCGTCACCGGCTGCGCATCCGCATACCCATCCACGCTCAGCACCCAGTCAATATTCGGCGGTATCTTCGCCGCAATCTTCTCGATCACCTTCGCCACATCCCCAATCTCGGCCTGGCCCCCCGGCGTCATCGTCGCCTGGTCCACGGGAAACAGCACGTCGCTCTCAAACACAAACCTATCCCCCACCACTTTTATATTCGGCTCATTCGCCAGAATCTGCCGCAGCGTGCCGAAAAACTCGCTGCGATAGCTCTGCAATTCCTCCACCTTTCGCGCCAGCGCCTCGTTCAACTGCTTGCCCAAATCCACAATCTGCACGTTGTCCTTTTTATCCGCCGCCTGCGCCGCATCCAGCGCCTGCGCCAGCATCGCCATTTGCAATCTCAGCGCCGCCACCTGCTGGTTCAGCAAATCCACCTCGTCCATCGCGGCTTGAGACACCTGCGTCTGCGCCTGCAATTTCTGCTGCGTCTCCGTCAATTCCTGCGACACGCTCGGCGCCGCATTCGCCTGCGCCTGCGCCTGCGCCGCCAATTGCCCCTGCAGCGCCGCGATCCGCGCGGAAGCGGAAGCCGCCTGCGCCTGCGCGTCCGACAACTGCCCCGTCAGCGACCGGATCGAGCCCGTATCCGCACTCTGCGCCGCATTCGCCGCCGCCAATTCCTGCGCCAAATTCGCGTTAGCCCCCTTCACATCCGCCAACTGGCTGTTCAGCGCCGCCAGTTCCTGCGTCAGCGACGCGTTATTGGATTGTTCCAGCGACAGCGCCGAAGAAAGCTCCGCGATCTGCCCGCGCAGTTGATTAATCGTATTATCACTCCCGCTCAGCGCCGAAGACAAAAACGCCTCCGCCAGCACGAACACCAACAGCACAAAAATCGTCACCATCAGCAGCGTGGACAGCGCGTCCACATAGCCGGGCCAGGCCTCCAGCCCGTTACTCCCGCTTCTCCGCCGGCTCACCTGGTCTCTTCCGAAATCGCCGCGATCGTCCGCGTCAGCATTTTTATGTCACTGCGCAATTCCGCGGTGCTCTGCGCCCTTCCCTGCTCGCTCTCCGTCAGCATCCGGTTCAGCAGCAATTCGATATTCCGCAAATGCGCCCGCGCGATGTCGTCATTGCCATTATCATGCAAATTCGCCAGCCGGCTCAACGCCGGCCCCATCGCCAGCTGCGACTCCGCCAGTTTCAGCATCAATTGCTGGTTCGCCCGCAGCGTGTCGGAAAGCGTGCCCATCCGCTCATTCAGCGACTGCATCGTCGCATTCGCCGCCCCGCGCGCATCCTCGCTGCGGTTCAAAACCCGTTGCAGCGCCTCCATGTTTTCCGCCGTCTGCTCCAACAGCGCCTGCACATAAACCGGCACGGACGCCTCCCCATCCCCCCCCAGAACGCCAGACGAAAGCCGCGTCAGCCCCGCCAGCCACTCTTCCAGTTCGTTATAAAACCGGTTCATCGCCTGCCCGGCCGTCAAATCCAAAAACCCCAGAATCAGCGCCCCCGAAAGACCAAACATGGACGACGAAAACGCCGTCCCCATCCCCGCCAGCGGCCCCGCCAGCCCGCTCTTCAACTGCGCGAACATCCCGTTAACGTCGCCGCCCGACAAATTCATGCCATTAATAACGGCGGCCACCGACGAAACCGTATGCAGCAACCCCCAAAACGTCCCCAGCAACCCCAGAAAAATCATAACGCCGGTCACGTACCGCGACAGCTCCCGGCTCTCATCCAGCCGGCTCGCAATCCCATCCAGCAGCGTCCGCATCGCCTGGCCGGACAGCGTAATCCGCCGCTCCCCATCCGCGCGCCCCTGCAGCATCCGCGCCATCGGCGCCAGCAGCGCCGGCGGCCGCGCCTGCTCCAGCGTCTGCCGGCTCCGCCTAAAATGCTCTACCCACACCACCTCCGGGTAAAGCCGCTGCACCTGCCGCAAATTCCAGGCCACGCCAAAAATCTCCACCAGCACGATCACGGAATTGATCAGCGGATTGGCCATATAAAACCGCGCCAGATCAGGCGAAATAATCGCCGCCGTGCCATACACCAGCACGCAGAACACCAGCATCCGCAACAAATAATTCGTCGGCTTGGTCAATTCTCCACCCCCCCGCCGGCCAGCGTCACCCGCGCCGTGGACAAATCACTCCCCGTCGTCCCGTCCGCCCGCGGTATAATTTTTGCCGCCGGCACCCCACAGCTCGTCAGCGCGTCCTTTACCGCCAGCGCCCTGCTGAGAGATTCGCGCATCGGCCCGGACGGGTCGCCCCCGCTTGGCGGCGCGAACGCGTCGATCACCACCAGGTTCGCCATCGCCGCCTGCTGGCAGATCGGCGCCAGCGCGGCCTGCGCGCCACCCGGCAGCGAGTCATCCCCCGCCGCGAAGCGCAGCACCACGGAGCCAGGGGCCGCCACCACCGGCGCCAGCGGTTTTACCACCGCCGTCGCCACATGCGGCTTTTGCGGCACCAGCAGAGAAAACACCTTTGGCAGCACCGGCGCGGCCACCACCGGCACGGCCACCACCGGCACGGGCGCCTTGGCCACCACCGGCGGCGGGGCCGGCGGCGGTGGCAACAGTTTTACCACCGCCGGCACCACATGCGCCACCAGCCGCCGGTGATGCACCACCGGCCGCAGCGCCACCTTCTTCACCACCGGCGCCGGCGCCGCGGCCACCGTGCCCCCAGCCAATTGCTGCAGCGCCGCCTGGTTAATAATCACCTGCGCCCGCGCGCCCGCGGGGAGAAGCAGCAGAACCAACAGCACAAAAAACGGTTTCACGAACAAACCTTATCGTCATCCCCGCGAAGCCGCCAGACCATCCGCCACCACCTCCAGCAACTTCGCGTGCAGGTGTGGGTTCCCCGCCACCACGGTCTCCGCCACCACATC
>Ga0116231_10009982_pt1 | contig 15596 bp, 10 predicted proteins | sample S1TSphgellanicum_2_FD_89695 | JGI IMG/M metagenome (GOLD analysis project Ga0116231, IMG submission 89695) | Host-associated microbial communities from peat moss isolated from Minnesota, USA - S1T2_Fd - Sphagnum magellanicum MG | ecosystem: Host-associated > Plants > Peat moss > Unclassified...
CAGCCTTCTCCCTCTCCCCTCCTTGACAGGTTTTTTTTTTTTTTTTTCCAAAGTATGGAGAGTGCCACAATGGCTGCCCTCAATTGGGCAATGGAGCATATTTCACTATAAGATAATTTAGAAAGGTTAAATGTCAAGTTATATTCTTCTTCTTTTTTATCATTTTGGCAATTTGGCTTTTTTCAATGAAACCTATTTGACTATTTTTTTTTCACAAATGTCTTACATTTTGGTGGTTGTCTAGTTTAGCATTTAGAATTATTGACAATAGTTCAATTTTAGATTTCCTAACTATGTGATGAAATAATTTTACATGTAGAAATCAAAGCCACACAACAATCAGCCCCATTGCTTAACCACACTAACCAATTCTCATTCTTCCTTGGGGGAATTGAACCTCAACCATAAAAGGTCTTGCCCATCTCAACAAGGGAGACTTGCACCCAACAATCACAACCCCTACCCAACTTTCAAACATCTAGATTCCAATCCAAATAGCCAAACCATATGAGCAAGTTTTACATACAAAAGCCTACAACATATGAGTAGAACCACAAATCACAATTACACATCTACTTGATACCTCACTATCACTTCCTTTCACAATGCAATTGCAGCATCAAAAGGGAAATTGGACAAGGTGACTTTTTTTTAATTAAACATTTTAACACACAAATCAATGTGAGTAGCAAGTCAATTTTGCAACTTGTTCATCATGAACAAAAGATTGCTAAATGTTTTTTCATCCTCAAAAAACCCTAACATTTGAATCATTGAAATCTATGCCAATTTCATGTATTCATTAAATTTTTCACCCAAGATGGTACAAGAACTTATCCTCTTCCATAATCTAGATATTAGATTCACACCATAATGTTTAACCACTATTCCCTTCACATTGTGGACATAATGAGCTTAAAAAATGAAAATTATATATCTAGCTAATGTGAATCCAAAATTCAAAAGGTTGGGGACCATAATCCTTAAACTAGTCCTATGAACAACACAAAAGGTTGACTCAATGACATTCACATGTAGAAAGAATTAACCTTTTAATATAGTGTAGGATTCAATCAATATTGAAGGTACACAAGCCCAAGGGCCATCAACATGCTCATAGAACTACTTCTGCAATTTTGAAATTAAGGATTGGGTTGTTTCAACACATGAATTCTTCATTTAACAACAAACATTTTGAAAGCATCTTGATCAACCTTAATCCAAAACCCATCTTCTAAGCTATGAATGTGGATACAATAAATTTATCATATAATTTTCGAAACCAAGAAACTTTGGAGGGTCAACAAGATTTGAACACTAAGAGAAAGGCAAAGCATCACAAAAATTGTGAGAATAATTTTGTGAAATTATCAAATGTAAGATCATCAAAATTGAAAATTGGATCAATATAAAGGCAAGACAACTTAGCCTTAACAAGATTCACTACATTCACAAATTGATACTAAAAGCATCTCAACATTGAACCTACTTCATGAAAGTCTAAACCACCTTTAACATAGGCATGAAACATGGCATAACCAAAGTTAATTATAGGTCACATAACAACTCTAAGTTTTCACATGCATATTTGGCCTTCTTTTCATCAAAATGCATTTTCACAATGAAGGCCTTGTACTCAACCATGACATGCTTCCATGGGTTCAACATGGAAATCCACTAAATCTTCACATTCATCAACAACTTGAGGCCTTTGGTTTTCAAAATTTTAACAAAATTTGTAAACTAAACTAGAAATTTCTTAGGGTTGTGAGTGAGAAAAAATAAAGATTATAACATTGATTCAATGTGAAACTTGAAGGGCAATATGGAAAACACAACAATTACCAAGTTGGTTTGATGTGTTATGCAATGCACGTCAACAAAAAGAAAAACAATTTTAAATTTGAGTTGTGAAATTACCCGAATGTTTTGTCCTTGGAACACAAAATTTTCATAAAAACCAAGGCACACCCACCTTAAACCTAGATCTTCATCCAAATTCCTCCATATTTAGATTGCAATGATATTATTTATAGTAACATTTACTTCCACATGTTCCAAAGTCCAAGGTTAGTAAGATTGGAACTTGATAATAATTTTTCATGACATACACATGGACACTAATCCATTGTTGGTTGTCCATTATACTAGTGACTTCATTTGCAATCACTAAGAAAAGATTAGCACCTTGCACAACATTTATATTGGAGTTAAGAACAACATCATGCATTGTCATAACCAATCCTACCATTTGTCCAAAAATTTTTAAGGTTATCTTTTACTTTTAGAATTGAAAATAACACATTGATTGTTTTGAATTTACACATTGGGTGACTCACTTGAAAAGGTGAAAAATGGTGGTGAATTAAAACATGTTTTGGGGGAATTTAAGATGAACATCAAACTTTAGCAAATTCAAGAGTATTTTTGAACGTTTGCCAATGTGGATCCTCTCGTTTTTGGCATGTGTAGAATCCTTGTTGAAGAGCCAATCCCCAATAACAACACCAAAGGAAACAACAATTGTTTTTTTCCTACTTGGCATGTTGGTGCAAAGTATCTATTTTCAAGCACAAGAACTTCTATTTTCCTTGAATAATTGAATAGACCATGCATTTCATGTTAGAAATCAAACAATCATCCTTTAGAATAGTTTCAACCCAAGGAAACTTGGTTGCTTAAGAATCCTAAAATGCACAAACTTTATTGTAGAGTTGATGCAAGCTAAGGTGTCTCACTATTGGTGTCACAATGTCAATTTTCATGGTATAAGTGTAAACGTAATGGTTAATGTGTATTTTACATGTCATAATCTCTCAATAGGACTTACTTTGAGATTATTAACTTGGATATGCATATGAGGTAAATATATTTTATGCAAAACTTACAAATTTAAAATATTTATAAACTTATAAAACAATTTAATGGATTATGCATTTCAATAATAGGTTTATTATATATGGATTTCAAAATGGTCCATTGATTGATATGATGAATTAAGGGATTCCATCTTAATTCGAAAATATATCAATAAAACCAAGTTTCAAGGATTTTGTAGCATGTCAATTTTGTAAATTATTCTTAATGGTTTTTCTTTTTGGTCATTGTTTAAAATTTGGGTCTTTTCATAAGTCCATATCGTTATAAAAAATTATTCATTTTATATTGGGTTTGGGCACACATGTAAAAAACATTTTTTTCTAAGATAAAACAATTACTTGAATTGAATGGATTGAATGTTGTTCAACTATTTAGTATTTCTAGGGTTCAAAAAACACACAAAGGAAATGAACTTTGGGTGCTGTTTGTTTTGTTGCATAATGAAGCACCTTAACTTGCACTCGCCCTATGATATCTTAAAAGTGTTTTTGGATGGCTCATTCTATGCAATAGAATTACAAGACTTGAAAACAAGCATAATTCAAAAGGTGTGGATCATGACCTTGTGACATTGTTGCATTGACTAGAAAATAAGAACTTGAAGCAAAAGTTATTTGGGACTTTCAATGGTGCCATTATGACACAAATAAAAAATAATTAAACAAAATTGATTTTGCAAACTTCAAAATAACAAATCCAACCGCTATGCCAAAACATGGCATATATTACTACACATATCACTATGTTTGAAGTAATATAGGTCACATATTGCTACATCACTAAGTAGTAAAATTGTACTTGTGGCTTATGCCACTAGTATTCATTTTGCTCATAGTAGTTTTTGCCATTAGTCATGTGATGATTATTACTATCATGACTATTATTATTTTAGTGGTAAAATGTCATTAAATAATATATATTTATTAACTTATGAAATGTAAACACATGTTTAAACATAATAAAGTCATGTTGATAATCTAACTACCTATTCATTAACATAGCTTATGAACCTAGCCTAAGCTAAAACCCTAATTAACAACCTAAGCTAACTTCCAAACTATGTTACTTAAACTAGCTTAGGTAGCTTAGAAACCTAAACTTTTAGGTAGGTAGGTAGGTTTTTTTTGGGGTCATAAGCCTTTTTTATTGTCTCATCACAAGTGGTACTTACACTTTGAATATATTTAATGTATGTATTGTGTGTGAATTAATATTCTTTCATGTATTTATATAGTTTACAAAGTTAAACTTGTTGACAAAGGATATGGGATAAATTTAATGAAAGGGAAACATTACAACATTATCCCATATCATCATTTGTTTCATACAATAATAGCCAACTTGAACCATTGTTGTCTTTTTCATACTTTGTCCAAATGGAAAAAAAAAACTTTCATTTTAAAAGATTTTTCCAAGATATACGCACATATTCATTTATATATATATATACCAAGTAATTTGATTGAAAATCCATTTGAATCTTCATTATTTCATACATTTGAACAACCATGATGTCTTTAAGAAATAAGTTTTTTTTTCATAAAACAATTTGTAAATAAACATATTTAAAATCAATATGGATTTTTTTTGGAATTTCAAAATTAATATATAATTAAATATTAAAATTTCCAACCTTTTAAACATATAGTGAATCAATAAATGTTGTATAAATGTTGTGTTATATTTCATTACATTTAGTTAATAATTTAAACTAAATTTAAAAGTAAAATATGTAATTTATTGAACATATAATCATCTATTTTTAGAAAAAAATTATATAAAGTACTAGCATTATGTTAATTATTATACACAATTTGTTAATGTCATAATTCTTATTAAAATTTATTATGAATATAAATTTTTTTCTTATTTTTTAAGGTTATTTTCAGTTCATTAAATGTGATTTAATATAAATTATAACATTTTCCCAAGTTGTTTGACAAAATATTTTGATCAATTGATAAATATAAAATTTCAATAAATAAATAAATTTGGATCAAACTTTATATTTTTGACTAATTATTGTATGGAGACTTGCAAAACAATGCCATTTTGGGGCATGTGGTTTTTTTTTGAAATCCTTTGGATATAATTAACATGATTATATTTCATTATTTAATGTCAAAAAGTTCAAAAAAGATATTCATCAAAATAAACCTTTGGGCACAAGAATTCGAACTTGAGGGGTTTTTGAATAAATATTCACAGTGTAAAACCAATTGCATCCAAATGATGATATATAATATCAATGCATTATGTTTTTAAAATGTGAACAACAGTTTCTCATTTGCCAATATGAACCCCACATCAAAGTTTTTTAATTTTGAAAATTTGGTTAAACAAGGTCAATGGCATACATAGTAATTTCTAAATATGATTATAGTCATGTAGAATCATGTAGTCATGAAAATGACCAAAATCATAAAAATGGCATAGTTGCAAGGCATATATTACAATATGACTAGATTGGGACACTAGTTGTATATGTTCAAGTCATGGATGCCTTATTTTGGTGTAGTGAACACAATTACAAACTATAACACAAAGTTTAAGAATCAAGATGTAACAAACTTTTAGATTGACTTTGCAAAAGGGTGAAATCTTTTAAGGTTTACCACATAGGATGAAAAAGGCCTAATCCTTACTTCAATATTTTTTTACTCTATATTTTGATCCTCATAAAAATTAATGAATCAAAAGTTGTCAAAATTTTTAGAAGAACTATATTTTAGACCATTACAGTTTTAAATTCTTTCATAATCATCCATAAATGTCACTTTATATGATAAAAAAGAACTAAGTAAAAAAAACAAAAAAAGATGACATTGTCACAATATTTTGATACACCTTAAAAAATTTGGACCCAGAAAAGTCTCACCCTTTTGTAATCAATCTAAGTGACTATTGCAACAACAAAGTTCCACCACAATGATCTTTAAATAAATCCATTGAAAAATCACAATTGCTCAAGGTTCAAGCTTTTTAAAACATTCAAGGTGCAAAGACCAATGTTGTTGCCATCTCTAAGTTTTCACAACAAAAGCATATGGGACTTGAAAACTAAACATGTGTTAGCTATTAGTTTGGGGGAATAGAAGGTCTTTGGGTGACCTACCAAATTGAATGGTCACAAATTAGTGATGTTCTAAAACTTTAAAGCACCATAAAGGTGAAACTCTAAAGCTTTAAAAGTGTTGTTGGCAGTAGAGCTTGTAAACAACTGAATTAAACTGGGGATGCAAGGAAATAAAGTGATTTGCCTTTTGGTGCACAAGGTGATGTGTGGGAGTGTTTTGGGCGATTTGTAAAAATGAACTTTTTTCTCCCTTCAAGTCAATTGGCACCCTTGTTTTTTCCAATACCTTTTGATTATAAATGGCCACCAAAAAAACCTTATTCCTTGAGGAGTAAGTGGAATATCCGTTTTTCTTTCAAGGAAGGGTATTATTGAATATAATGTACTTGACCTGCCCTTTTGTGCAAGGCCCCCAAAGGCCAAAAGTGGACTCGCTTAGTTGGGGCCAATGTCAGGAGCACCATGGGGCACCCCCCATTTTGACATGGGTTGAGTGTCAAGAATGTCAATTTAGGTTCGATTCTCAATGTGATAAGTTGTCGCCTTGCACATAGATGTGTTACAGTTGGTGGAAGGAAGGTTTAGGGGAGAACTTGGAAGTCCTCTTAGAAATAGTCTAAATGTAGACTTGTGATTGGACTGCTAGACAGCGTCAAGGGACTTTAGGTTACGAAGCCTTGGACCACTTGGGAAGTTCATATTGAGCTGAGTCCTTCCTAGCTGAGGCGAAAGGGAAAAGGCTTGGGTTAACAATGTGTTAGTTGAAGATTGGGATGTCAGATGGAGAATTTACCAATATGTGGTTTGGCCAGCGTTCAGGTGAATTAGGTTTGTCTTAGGAAGTCGAGAAAGATGAGAACATGCTGAGGGACATTCGAGGACTAAAGTACCCTCCAAGTACACATTGAAAATTTCTTCAAGTGCTTGAGGTTTTTGTGCTGAATAATTGAAGAGATCTAGAAATATCTGTCATTGTCATATAGCTCCAGTGCTGATGTACCAGGCTTAAGCTTTTGAGGGTTACAGTTCCAGGGGACTCCCAAGGATCCAAGTACGTCAAAATAAAGAGTTGCACCTCTGTTGGCAGGATGACTCTGGAACATGATGACAGCCACCATCTGGAATCATACCCATTCTATCTCATCTTACATTCATCAACTTGAGTAGGTTACTGGACGGAACTAGTTGTTGAAATGTGTCAAGAGAGCATTTTCTCCCCTCTCATTGGGCACAAGGTTATGAAGCTTTGCCACATGTGCATGCTCCGGCCAAGGTTATGATCTTGACCAATTAGGTGACAGGGCACACATGGGTTGTGAGTTATAACCCATGTCCAGCCAACCAATCAGAGCATGAGGCACCCATTGATGAACAATTATGGAAAAAATAACCTACAAATGATTAGAAGAAGGGGATCAAATTGAGGCTGAAGTGTCTTAGCCGTGTTTCAATCCCTTAAAATTTTAAACCTAGAGAAACCCACTTCAATTCCACATTGCACATTGTGAAACTCAAACTCCTAAAGCAAAAATAATAAACATATTTTGCCCAATTGGGTTCCAGAATCACTTTGCCGAAGGAGTTTCTGACCAAACCCTATGTTTCAATCTATTGCTATAGAAAAAACATTGCAATACTTTCTCAATTTTCTTTGACTAGGTCTTGTAAGCCACTCAAGCATGAGCTTTGGTTAAAATATTTTGAATGTTGTATGCTCTATATATTAAATCCAACAATGTATACAACGTCATCAATTAAAATGTCTCTATTGGATGTTGAATACCACTTCAAAAAGCTCAACAATGCGATCACTATAACTGTAATGTCTACAATTTGTTGCTAATAACCCACCACACATTTTCAAAAGAAGAACCCAAACCATATATCTCAGGATTCATCTAGATAGCAATGCTGTTGGCTTCACCAATTGTTGGATTTTTAGAGCTAGCATTGAGCATTTGAGTTGAAGTTTTGTGTTTGTCAGTTTGACGCATGTTGAGCTACTTATGTCCTGATTCACATTACTGAAGTCTAGCATAGGTATCAGGCCACTGTATATTAGTATCTGAAAGTGTAACCAGCTGGTCAAAGAGCTGAATTAAGGAACAATACTTTGTTCATTTTCTCTAGAACCTGATATACTTTCTTGGTTACATGCAAGAAGACAAAGAGACTTTGGAGCATCTGGGCTCCACCCATCTTGTCCTTGGTTTTATGAAAGGTGGAAAGAGAAGAGCATCCAAGCACAGGCTACTAGTATGGTGTCATTTATGACTTGTGACATGTGCCATGTGCCATGTTGTGATGCTCCAAACAGTGATGGGGGTTGTGCCATTGTTGACGAGGTAGAGGTTTGCTAGGTTGCCAATGGCCACTGTTGGATACACCCGTGATGTGATCACCAGACACCCACCTTGTGTAAAGTTTTCCACTACAAACGGGGCCACCTAACAGACACACCAAATCTGTGGTGAGATAAATTCACCAAAAGACAGTAACAAACAGTAATCCACAAGTAGATACTTTGAGAGAGAGCATTTATACTGTGGAGTAGAAAAAACACAACTGTTTCTGTAGAAATAATTTTGTTTCCAAGAACTCATGGAGCACCATAGCTTCAAGTTTTGTACATAACTTTTGTTTGCTCAAACTAAAAATGAGGCAGCAACTATGATGTATGGAAGACGGGGCCCTTAATCAGACCAGCTTCAGCTAGTGACATAATAGTAGTATTAGTATTGGGCTTATGTGTATACATGTGAAAATCTTTATTCAAATGGACAAATGAGAGGTGGTCTCACCTACACATGAACACCCACAGACTGATCTACAAAGTGACAAACCCATATCTGCTACTATTTCATAGCAAACCTCATATTATATAATGCTAGTTGTAGTTTTAGTTTTTTAGCAATAGTAGAGAGTCTCACAAGTATGGGGGGTGATAGAAAATCTTCTGTGGGCAACATGTGGACAGGATTGCCATACACATGGAGATCAACACCAGGGAGCAAAGATGACGTGCACATCACAACCATACAAACAATTAGTTGTTGTTCTTGCTCTGTAGACACTTCTCAACACTGTAGGCTGTATAGACTCCAATTTCCACCAAGTCAATTTTTGTGGTATCAAAACCTGCAGGAATTTGAACAATAGCTGACAGAGACATTAGTGAGGAGAAGTTTCTTGGGATTTTGGGAAAAAAAAAGAAATCCTACCTGGTCTCATCACTGCAAACCCTTGTGATCCATTGACCATTCCCAGAATGAAAATGTAAAAGAACACAGCTATCTGTTCCTTGAAGTTCTCATAAGTTAAGACAGGCAAACCAAAAGGGCCAAATACACCCCGATGTGCAGACCCACCCTGACTGCAATTGAATTGGTCATTCATGCTGTCGGCTTCATCTGTAACAACCCCATCTATTGATACATCTGGGTAGTCAAAAATGACTTCCATGTCCAACTGCACAAAACTCATTCAAATCAGTATACAATTATAAATGCCACAAAGCATGTTGTTGGTTGGGTAGAGTGGAAAACATGAACTCACAAGTTTAGAAAAGTCTGCTTAGGTTTGGCATAAGTTCAAGATTTTCCTCAAATATTCACATGGACAGCACCAACACTGTGAATGGATGTCCAAAAGAATGTTGATCATAAGTCACATGAATTGTAAACCTACATTAATCTTTGATCTAAGGGCCGCATGACCTATTACTGTCAACTGCCCACTAGCCACCTGGAGGGTTACTTTCCTTCTTTTGTGTTTCAGTCCATGGAACTCACCTGACTCCCCGTAGCACCATTGACTTTCAGAATAGCATTTGCATCAAGCTTCACCCCTGTCTTCACCTGCTCGCTGATCCTCAAGGACTCAACTTCCTCAATGGGCCAGTGGATGAAGTTGACACCTGTTTTACTATCCACTGCAACTGTCCAAGGAATTGTGTGCAAAAGCACAAACCGGATTAAAATGAAACGACTCTTGAAAGAAATTCAAATTTATTACAAGGTAAGTGAGTAGGTTAACTTGCTAGAAAACCTGACCAACCCCTCTGCAATTCCAATTCTTCTGTGTCAATTTCATTCACCCAAGATAGCACAATGTGCCTTTGCTTTACTGGGTGAAAAAATGAGTCACTTGCATAGACCCTCCCATAGTCATACCGAGATGATTCAAACCCAGAGAAATCAAGCTCTGGGTTGTCAGGAATAAATTTATGAGCTGCACTGTCATATGAGCCCAATGCATAGACATCATGCTATGTATTGAAAAGGCTTGCTTTAAGGACATATTTTTGAGAGCTAGGATCTGGATGGTAGAAATCAATACACTCCCAGATTCTAGTTCCAGGCAATGTATACAAATGGTTGTCTACCAACTCCCAGTGCTTCAAATCTTTGCTCTTTAACAAGTAGGCAACTCCAGTAGTATTAGTCTCTCCTATCACTGAGCCCACTGTGAAAACCCAACTGCCATCATCCTCCTATTAAGCAGCTGTTGGATCTCTGGATGTTATGTCACTAACAACTTGTGTAGGATTTCTTGCAATAGGATTTTCAGGCACTTTTACTCACTTTCTAAGAAGTGGGTCTGAGGGGTCTGCTGGTATGGCCTTGTTCTGTGTCTCCTTGAAGGTATGGTTCATCTTACTTAACCCCATTTGATGCCACAGAGGAAAACCCCCTTCAGCTCCCTCAAACAAATTGGTGCACACACTAATATTCTGGCTAACATTCACATGTATACAATGGATTTGAACCCACAGAGACTTGCAACTGGACCAATAAGCCCTAATTTCACAAAGACAAACTGAAACTCAGATGAAAACAGCCTACCTAATGAGCTATATTGTTGAAAGATGACAAAGGACTCTACCAAAGGGGAACTCATAGAATGGATGACAGATTAGGGTTTGAACATCACCCAAAAAAGACTAAAACTTCTATTTCTCAACAGTGCAATCTCCACAAAACAATCACAAAATAAATTGGAACAGTGATCAGGAATTAGAAATGGCAGACCTGTCTAGATAATGAAAGGGACACCATTTGGGCCGATGGTACTTGAGCCTGACCACACTCCCATGGCATCATACCACTGGTCTGGCTCCAAAACAATTTCCAAATAGAGCCAGTGAACGAGATATGTGGAGACAGCATGCGCCCAAGATATGTTTGGACCCCACAATGGCATAGATTGGTTGCACTGGTGAAACAAATGGTAGTAGCCCTTATGGTAAGTGGGACCTGTATTAAACCCCAACACAGATTGTCAAACTTACGTGGGCACAAAAAAGATGAAGAACTAAGAGATACAGACAAAGACAGAGACAGAGAGATCACCATGGTGCTTGACACCCAACAAACTAGTCAAAAGTTTTCTTGGTTTGTGTTGCAACAGCAGAAACTGCAACAACAGTTAGCCAAAGATCTAAAGCAAATTTGTCAAGAAACTGTACAAGGAAAATGAAGAAGTTGGTTACAGGAAGTTGGTGCCCACCATTAGGGTTTGAAGATGAAGAATTGATTTCATGTCGAATCATCCCGTATGCCACACAGCAGACAAGAACCAGCCATGAGAAAATAGGTTGTGTATCACCTTGACATACATACAGAGCATCAACATTGTGCCAAATGCGCAAAATCCTTGCAGCTTACCGTTCATCCAATTCTCGGCAGGCTGGTAATGGAACGAAGTCTTGAGCAAGTGCTGTGGCAATTTTTGCATCATGACTGTCAAGAATCTCTTCAGACCTGGGTCCATTGAAGAAGAGATTCAACCAACTGGGTGCCCCTGTGCCTCTTATGACATCTACTACTAGCTAGATGCGTGTATGTAGGACGTTCACTGCCCCAAACAGCAATGCTGCCAAACAGCAGATCACCAGCAGACATGTATTTGTGTCTAATTTCTGGCGTTGCAACGTAACTCCTCCCAGCTCCTCCCAGCTCCTGACTGTTGTGGCTAAATGTTGCAGCTTCTTGTCCTCATGAGGAATTGATCCCATGCATTCACCATCTAAATCTGCAGCTCTCCTTCCATGACCAGTGCGGCTCTCAATGGGGATCAACTTCTGATGATCCATCGATCCTGTAAGGAGCTGCTGCTGCTGCTACTCGATCAGCTTCGAGTTTGCACATACATGCTCTTGCACCCACAAAATTAAGCTCCTTACATTCAACAATTCTTACCAGACTCTCGTGTGCAATTTATTCTCAAAACTTGAGATACTAATCCTCGGCAACAAGTACTGTTACTACTATGAACTCATGTTTGACACTAATTAGTTCTTAACAAGGCCAACCAAAGATTAAAATTAAAATTAAAATTAAGAGCAGACTCGTTTCTCAAAATTCTAGAAAATTAAACCCAGTTTGAAACACAAGATAATTTTGAAACTTAATTAAGTAGACTTCAAGACTAATTGTCAAAATTCTGAAATATTCAGATTGGGGCTGCCAGATCCCTTTTGTTTCAAAAAAAAATTAATTATTTCAACAAGATTTGCTGAACATGGGTCCAAAGGTGTTGAAGCAATTGGCCACTGCATAATCTGAGAGAATGATCTAGCAATGGCAGCTGCTAAAATCCCCTTTAATCAAACTCAGCAGCCCAAATGATATCTTCCACCATATCTACCTAGTGTTCTTGGTTTTATAACAATAGGGTGTTATAGTATTAGTGTAAAAATATATGGAGGCTGGCATTGAATTGGCTTGTGTGTAGATGTGCAGAAAAAATGTTACAGCCAATGAAATTGCTGAATTGGGGGGTTTGGATTAATTTTCATAGTTATCTTAGTGAATTAATATTTACATTTGTAATAGGATCTGCTAGGTTTATGAGAATTTTAGAGGACCCATGGAATAGTAGAAATTTATTTTCAATGTTCAGCAAAATAGGGTTGTGTGTAAGCCTGAAAATTGAATATATAAGAGAGGTAGGAAAATAAGTGACTTCTAAGTGATGCTTTATATCAGTGTTGGCTGGTTCCAGTTTTTGGTGGTTTATGGTTTTTGGTTCTTGAACCATCACGCTGCCCATTTAAAAATTTTGATTTTTTTTCTTTCCAGAACTGGATTTGTGAATTTTAAAAAAAAATCAAAACTGGAACCTGCAACTGCCCTCCAGCTAGAATTAAGCTCAGAACCAGAATCAGCCCCAAAACCCAGTTTATCAGGTTTCAGTTGTAAATTTTATTATTGTTATTTTTTTCAAAAATTTAAAATTTACTTTGTTTTCCTGTGTTTTGGGTTTAAGGTTTCAGGTTTTTCTAACATGGGTTGAACATGTGATTAATTTGAGGAAAACCCTAAACCCTTAGGAAAAAAAGCACGGGTTTGATTAATAACAGTGACATTTTTTAAAATGATAATTTGAGGATGGGATGGGGAGGGCATTAGGCAATTACTTCTTCCTTTTGAAACATGTCACACGTATGTAATTTTTTATTTTTAAATTTATTTTTTGTGGGTTTAGGTATGTAGTTAATATAGGTGATCACATTTTATTGGTGATACAATGCTCGTAAACAAGAAAAAGAAAAAAGTTTTGAGCTATGTGAACCAGACCCACCTAAGATTTTTTTTTAAAAACCTGCAACTCGAGGTCTTGAAATCTGAGAAATAGGGGTCCAGAACCATATTGGAGGTTTTATCAAATTATAAAAAATCCTTGAAACAGAAATGAGGGTTTTTTCAAATTAAAAAAATAAAAATGGAACTAGGACTGGAGGTTCTCTTGAAAAGTGAGAACTGTCCAACACTGGCTCTCTTTACTACCTAGTGACAACTCGCTTGTTGGTTTTTAGTTGGAAGGTAGTAAAAGGATCCACTGAAGTAACCACCATGGTTAGCTAGGAAGCTTCAATTGAACAGAAAATTATTTCTCGATCATTTATTATTCATCCTTCATGGTGTGTTGGTGGGTTCACTTTGGCAATGGCATTTTTTTAATCTCATAAAGCACTAGGTAGAAAATCTTACAATTTTTTAATTTTTTTACAAGTAGTAAATAATGTTTTGACTCGTACTTGTGCCCTCAAACACATTGCAACATCAATTCTTCTGTTGTCATCATGTCAATAGTTCAAATGGAAAAACATTTATCTTTATGATATGAAGTGTAATTGTTATAATACATTCCACCTTACTTGGCTTGTTTGAAGTTATAAAGGCCATGGCACCTTGGCACCCACATGTTTCACTTATCTTGCAATAAAAAAACACACAAAATTATTATTTTTGATTATATATATCAATGAAATCAAATTTCACTTTGAGATTTACATGATGAAATTCAGCACCAATTGCATATGCAATATGACAATTTTGAAACTTTAAACACCCATAAAAGTTTCACTCTTTTTTTCCAAGGTATATGACAACGATTTTCTTGGTTATCAACACAAAGCTCACACATTTCAAAAGATAAATTGAGTTAAAAATGCAAGCTCCACTTTTTATTACCCAACACAAACAAAGTGGGTTGTTTAAATTGTTTTGGAGTTGACCATTTTTTCAAAAACGATTCAAATTAATTTTAATTGCCAATGGACACCCATGATGGATTATCAACCCTTATAGAAACCTACCCAAACAATGATAAAAAGTGGCCCAAACTAAGTCACCAAATCAACAATATAAATCGATCCAAGTCAATTAGATGCTTGAGAGTTATTTCAATCCCTGCAAACTCAATGGGTGCTAGTCATTGAACCCTTGGCATTTGAAACAATTTTGTCAAAATTGTGGTGATAGAAATTGTTTCAGTTGCTGACGTTGTGATGACCAAAATATTGGCAACCAAATAGTTTAAGTCAAACTATTTTAGTTGTCGAAATTACAATGACTCGATTTGTTTTCAGTCACCAAATGTCCATGGGGCAAATTGAGTGAGAAAGTTTTTTGGTCCATGTCTGACCTATTGAATGAAATCGATGCGTTTGAACGAATGTTGATGTGACGATTGACACAAAATGGGTGTGCCAAATCATTTTTGACAAGCTTGATTTGAATTGTAACACTTGTTTTAACATCTAAGAAAACTGAAACCCTGTTTACATAAAAAACGATGAACTTGGTAGCTAGGTTAGAGTCAAAAAGCCCCTTAATTTGCAGCACGCTTGCCAAAATTGTTCTTGTTGAATCATCTACAATACCTCCAGAGCTGATCCCTAATGAGAGCTTTGCAAGGTTGAAAGTGGTGTCACAAACTTCAGAGAATGTCTCCACATAATGGGACATTTGTAAAGTTTAGGGTGTAAGGTTTAGAGGGTTTAAAGTTTAGGGTAAACCCTAAACCCAATCAACCTATGTCACGTTTAATGATGTCCATTCAAGACTGGTCATGACAAAAGATATAATCCAAAATGTTTAATTTATTTTCTACGGATCTTCATGCAGGTCTGGACCCAACAAGCACATGAATGCCTTATGAACCAACTTCAAACTTCAATGTAGGAACCAAGTTAGAGTTCAAGATACTTTACAAATGGAACATTTTTCTTTCCGATCGGAATTGCTCCTCCTCCTCCACCTTGTGCAACACGAAAGCAAGAAAGAGCCCCAAAAAAAAAAAAGAAAAAAAAGAGGGAGAAAGCAGAAATCTCTATGGCATTATGGAGAAATGA
>Ga0116231_10009983_pt1 | contig 15595 bp, 12 predicted proteins | sample S1TSphgellanicum_2_FD_89695 | JGI IMG/M metagenome (GOLD analysis project Ga0116231, IMG submission 89695) | Host-associated microbial communities from peat moss isolated from Minnesota, USA - S1T2_Fd - Sphagnum magellanicum MG | ecosystem: Host-associated > Plants > Peat moss > Unclassified...
ACAAACCAACAAATGTTTTTTGAACGCTTAAACTCCCCAAGACAAAAAATAGTGCCCCCCCCCCAGGGGCCCCCGCCCACACCTTCCCCCCCCCCCCCCCCCCATCCCCCCCTAAAATGCCCCTTTGATTTGGCATTGATGTTTTTATTTTCCCAAGTTTTTAAGCACTTCCTTGCCATTAACTTTTAACTACATCTAAGAATCCCACAAAATGTAGGGTTAGTCAGAGTCTTCCAATCTCAATCCAAACTTGATTCACTAAGTTTAGATTCACTAAGATTTAATTTAAGTGTAACTTTCGCACGAAACCGTTCTTGAGATGATTTTAAATCATTCGGGTTCCCAAGGAATAACGCCAAGTGATGTACATGTATTAAGACACATTAAATTTTCCTAGGAGAACACTTAAGTTGTCCCAAAGGGAAATGTTGGAGGACAACATTGAAATGTTATCTCAAGGGACATCACTAAGATGCCCCAAAGGGTGATTCAAGGTGACACCAAATGTTGACTTGGGACAACACTATGTTGCCCCAAGAACAAACTTTTGTTTGTCTTGAAAGAAGCCAAGCTTGCCCCAAGTCCCAATTTCAAAACCCTTTAGCTCAAACCACAAAGCGAATTGGGAAATTAAACCTTAGTCCACTAATTTGGCTTAACCACCCATGCAACTACAATGCCCCCACCACGTTGGTCCTACCACAATGCCTACCTTGTGCAAGTTCAACTCACACAAAAAGGCATGTCATTCACCTCCACCCTAAGGAGGTCAATGTCCTTGTTGAGATTTCCAACATTTTGCCCCCTCATGACAAGTTCCCACTGATCAATCACCTACCACAAGCCACTTCAAAATTAATTATTTCTCAACTTTGGTAAATTGTTTGTGTTGTCCTTTAAAATCATCATGAGACGAATTTTAAACATCATTTGTGCCAATTTACATCATCATTCATGATGGCTTCCCACACCCCTTGGTGTCATTCCTTCTCTTGGGCTCTTTGACCTACATGAGGGTTTTTTTCTTTTGAATCCATGTCTAGGTTTCACTTCAACAACCCCAACCATCACACTAGGAGGAAGATGTTTAAGAAACCAATGATAATGCTAAGTCATGCTTTTACAATTCAAACCTTTTTTACCTTAAAGGAAATGGCTCATGACTCCATGCATTGGAACCTTTGCCCCCACAAGTATAGCTCTTACTTTAGAGGGATGCCACTTAATTCACAATTGTCACTACCTTGATCTCACCTTATCAACCTTTCAAGAACTTTTCCTTAGAGTTCAACTTCCAAGGTCCATTTCCATTGGTTATTATCATCTCACTTCAACCTTCCATTTCATCTTTCCATGATGAAATAACTTCTCCCACAACTTAACCTTTCAACTTCTATGGACTTTGTGCATCCTTGTTTAGTTTAAAACTTGAAGGTTTTCAAGCTCACCCTCACTTTTAAAGGTTGATGTACATGTCCCTATCAACATTTAGTTGAATTTGGGCCTTGACACATGTTTTGCTTATTGTGTGTTTTCTTTCATTCCACTTCATACCCTTTCTTCAACTCAAACTTTTCCACCATTTCAAGTAGATAGTTTAAATGACCCAACTTCATCCATTGTGCTTCCTTTTGGTGGCATTCCACTTTATAAGATATTGTTTGCCCAAACATCTAGTTTGTTTTGCACCCAAGATGCATTCAACTTTACTTGTGAACCTATGTTCAATGATGTCAAATCCCAAGCAATAAACTTGTTTTCTATTTTTCTTTTTCTTGTATTTGTGAAATCACTTCAATTTAGACACATTGAAGGTGAGATGCATCACAAACATTATTGGCAACAACAAGGTGTAAACGTTTAGGTGTAACTTGTAGACCACCTTTTATAGCCCTACACATTTCATTATGAAACAACTTGTGAGAGCTTCAAGTGTTTTAAAGTCTCAAATATTCAACCATACGAGGTTCCCAACCTTGAATTCAAATATGTTTCCAAATCTTATTGTCTTGTTTCTCATTTAACTTGTTTATGTTTTTACCAAAAGTTTTTTTGCTTTTGTGTTCATCCATTCAAACTTTCTAGCCATTTCCTCGACATTTTTGCCTCCCTCCCTACATTCTCCTCTTGTCTTTGGGATGACTAAATCTTCAATTCCCAATGCCAATTCAAAAGGATTTACCCCCATGGGAAAATGTTTCATGGAGTTCTAACAAAACTTTGCTAAACCCAAATGGTCTCTCCAACCATTATAATTGGTGCCTACATAGTTTTGGAGAAACGAGTTTAATATCCTATTGACCTTTTCAATTTGTCCATTAGTTTATAGATGAAAAGTTGTGCTAAATTTAATTTAATTATATCCTTTGTCATAAAAAGAGTCCAAACTTCCTATGTGAATTTTCTATCATGGTCACTTATTGTGACCTTTCAACATGCCATTCTCCCTTACCCACATATCAATAAATAGCATTGTTGTGTTCGTTGTTGTGATTATGGTTTTAATTGGTTCAAACTTGACCAGTTTGGGAAATTTGTCTACCACCACCAAGATGGCATCTCTTCTTGCCACTTTGAAAGGCATTTCATAAAGTCCATTAAAATTCTCTCATATATGGATCAATCAAAATGGTAGGGCCTTATATAACCCATACTTATTTTTGTTCATCAATTTGGTGTTTTGGCATTTGACACAAATGTGCACATAATATTCTATGTATTTTTTCATTTTGGGCCAATAAAAGCTTTTACTTAAAATCGTTTGTGTTGTCCTTTCTCCATGGCATTTTGCCTTTGGCACATCATGCACTTCTTGCATGACTTTCGTGTGCAACTTTCTTTCTAACATAAACACGTGATTGGTTCCATCTAAACAACCCATCTAAAAGGATGATATTTTTCATTTTCTTCTTGTTACAAAACTCCACAAAGTAATGTTGTATTAAACATTCATTCACATACTTGTGTTCAAAATGATTTTTACCTATGAAAATGGCACGAAATGTTTGGGTAATCCTTTAAGGCATCTCCCCTTGCACTCTGAAAAAAAGGGGTGTTTTGCAACTAACCTTGCAATTTAATTTTTGAGTTGCAATGACCATTTGCAACTCACCATCTATACAGTGCAAGTCAATTATAACTTTATCAAAACAACTCATTTTCAACTACTATGCAACTCCATTACAACTACAGCCATAACATCATGTTAACGTTACTAATTTTCATCCATCCATTAAACTTTGACATGTGGCACACTAAATAATTGACATATTGCATATTAATTGAATTTTGAAATTGAAATGAATATCTATTTTAATAACTAACTAGGTCGATACAAAACTATAGGTAGGTAGGTTGGTAGGTCTTAAAACCTACATACTTACATTACATACATACCCATCTACCTACCTACATAGGTAGCTAGAAAAATAAAACCTACTTACTTATGTAGGTAAGCAAGTAGGTAAGAAAATACAAAATTAAGTGAATTAAAAAATAATTATGTAAATATTTTTATTTTATTTTATGTTTTCCCTTTAGGGTTAAACTTTTTAAAGTTCATCCCAAAATGGCACATATAGTTTAATGTGAGAACACAAGAAAATAAACTTTTTAAATATAGTTTGTTACATGGGATTCAAAGATAATGCATATAGGTTAAATATTTTAGTAGTCTTTTGGTTTTAAAGTTCAAACTATAGAAAGATTTCCCCACATGTTTTATGTTTTTCATTATGTAAGTTGAATAATTAAATTAATAATTATCTAATACTTATATATGTGAAATAATTACTTAATATTTAATTATCTAAAATATTATTTAATTTATTTAATTTATTTTAGATAATTAATTATCAAAATAATTTATCTGATTTTATTCTAAATAATTATCTAAAAAATAAATTTTTGAGCTAAATATCTGATAATTAATTATTTGGATCGATTATTTGAATAAATTAGCTAGTGAACTAGGTATTTACATTAATAAATTTAATTCAAATAATTATTTAGTTAATAAATTTAGATTATTAGTATCCAATAATTAATTATTGTAATTAAATAAATAAAAAATTATTTGAAATAATCAGTTTAATTCATCTAATTTGTTAGTTTACTACTTCAAGTAGTTAATTATTTGATTTTAGATCATTTATTTTCAGATGATTAATTAGTTAAATTCATATAATTAATCATTTATTATCTGAATTTAAAAATTATTATTATTTATTTGAATTAACTAGAAAATTGATTATTTGAATTAGATTGATTTATAATTTATATTAATGGTTAATTATTTATTTTAAGTAATTACTTCATAACAATTAAGTAAATTTCATATTAATTAATGAATAATAAATAATAATTTATTGAAAAAAAACTTATTATTAAACATTAAAAAATAAATATGAATTTGGGTAAAAATCATCAAAGTATGTATAAATAGGTACCCATATGTACACCTAAATTGAATTTTTAATATAATATACACATTTTTTAATTTTCAAATTTAAATTAATTACATGTGTCAAGATAATTAGTTAGTTAATGAATTTAAATAATTACTTATTGATTCATTATTGTTCTTATACATCCATATTATTCAATTTAATTAGTTATTCAAATTCAAAATTATTTATATGAATTAAACTTATTTATTTAGATTAATAGTCAATTATTTAATATAATTCATAAATTCATAATAATTAAATGTACTAAACGAAATTAATATTTATAATAAAATTATTGGAACAATAATGTTTTGTAAAATATTATGTGTGACTTTATATCCTTATTAAATTATAAATTATTGCACAATAATCACAACATAATTGAACATTAGTAATTCAATAGTGCTGCATTAGTGGCCCTATTAGTTGTATCAATAGAAATCACAGTAAAAAATTAGTTGCAAATGTATCCCATAATGGGTGATGGAAATGCAAACACATGGCGTGATTGCATGTATGTACATCACTAATTACAACATAATTGTTATGTTAAAGCACATTTATAACAATTTTAAAATATTTGTCACATGTAATTATAGTGCAACTCCTAAAAAAATCAAACATGGTTTATTATGAATGTATGTACAATGTGTATAAATTATTGTATAAAAAACCCGTTCTCAATTAACTTGCAACTATAATACAACTAATTGATTTTCTAATGTGGTAATTTATTTATTAATTCCCCATATTTCCAAGGGGATAATTACACAATTGATGTAATACCCAAGGACAATTGCATAATAATTATATATGAGTTGTTTTTTGAGCATTATTTGCAAGGCAATGTGGTTTTGACAAATGCAATATCTCATAGTGTTGGTATTCTTCAAGCTTCAACTTAACACATTGAGCACAACACTATTTTTATTTGACTTATGGATGATTTAACCTATGTCCATGATTGCCAAGGTGTCATGCAGAAATAAATGTCTTACAATGGCCTTTGGTTGCATTTGAAAATATCTAAAAGACATATTATCCTTGAAAACCTTCGTTTTTTGCAATCTTAAATGATGCTACCATGTTTTAAAACAACTTATTACCACAAACAATTGTTTATTATGAGTTGGCCATCTTAATTGGGCCTTTGCTAACTTCTTGTTTTCAAATGTGATAGGATGCTTGTTTTGCATCAAAACAATTCCAATTGGAAATCCACTTGTTTTGGTCTGCACTTCAAATAATTTGGAAATTTTTGAAAACAACACATGAATCGATAAAAGTCTTTACTTTAACTCATCAAACATCTTCTGCTATTCTCTTTGCCAACCAAATGACAACTCCTCCTTGAAGAGGTTTGTGAATAGTTTGCCAATGTCAAAAATTCCTTTATAAACTTCTTATAATAGTTAGCCAATCTTTATAATTCTTATAATGGCCAAGGTTTATCATTTTGTAAGGACTTGGATTTTTTTCAAATTAGGCCTTGCGTTTTCTTGAAAGAAGGCATGTCCCAAAAAGTCCATTTTTAGCCTTGTAAATTCACTTTTCATTTAGTTAACATAAAACTTATTATCTTGAATTTTTTATAAGACATACTCCAAATGTTAGGTATGTTCTTCTACCAACAAAAAAAAACTAAAATGTCATAAACATAAATGATGATGAACTCATGTAACTTATCATGAAAAATCAAGTTGATGAGAATGATAAAAGTTAAGGGCATATTACATAATTTAAACAACATGACCAAGAATTCATAAAAACCATACCTAATCCTCATGGCCATGTTTTCAACATTTGAATCCATAATGCAAATTTGATAATAACCCAACTTCAAGTCCATTTGACTAAAGTAACAAGCCTTATTTAAATGATCAAATAAGTCATCAACTCAAGGCAAGTGGTAATTATTCTTTATAGCAATTTTGTTCAAGCTACAATAGGTAATGTGCATGTACAATTTACCATTTTTTTGTCCACAAATAGAATTGAAACTCCATAAGGCAACTTGGGTCCAAATTTTTTAAGGTGTACTAAAATCTTGTCACAACATTACCCTTTTTTGTTTTTTTTATCTAGTCAAGCTTTTTAACCATGTAAAGACACAATATATGGAGGATCATGATGAAATCTAAAATTGTAGTGGTTTAAAATATGGTCCTTCTAAAATATTTGACAACTTTTGATTCATTATTTTTTATGCAAATAAAAAAGGACTATAGTAAAGATTATGCCCTTCTTGTCCTATGTGGTACACCTTAAAGGATTTTCACCCACTTACTCAACCTAATGTAACATTTTTCCATTAGATCATTTATTTGACTTTTGATTTTTCAAATTCTTTTTTATTGAACTTATAAAAAGCTTTAGAAAGCAATGCCAACCCTAGCACAACCTCATATTTGTGATTCAAATTGACATGATAAGAAAGTAATTGATAAGAAAATTTGTCTATTAAAACATCCAAAGATTCATTAAGCATGTTTGAAATACAACTTGGCCATGGGTTAACCCTTTTGGCTTTTATGTTAACATCAAACTCATTAATTTACATTATTATTTTCTTTATTAATTTCTTGCAATTTTTGTAAAAAGTTTAAATGGATATCCATTAAATCTAAACTAGCTTAATACTCAAAATCTAAGTTAACTAACTTGTTTACTAATCTAATTATGACTTAAAATTAGAGTTGCATCTCAAAATGTCAACTTTGTAAAAGTCCAAAAAGGTGTTGCCTAGGATGGCCTTGAAATTGTCCAACACGCACAATGAAGAACTTATCTTTGAATTGAACTTTAGCACACTCTCATTTTGCCCCCAACATGGATACCTTCACATCACTTTGTGTTAATTGCACATGGATGGATTTAGTCACTTTGTCACAATTCATCCTAATTGTTCAACCACACTTGGTTTTTAAAATGATTGTGTGGCTCCTAAATCTAATAAATAGAAAACCATGTTAGTTCCCACTTTACATGTAAGTGAAATTAAGTTTGGCTCCAATTTGGCCACATTTATGTTAATGACAAAACCATATTCTTGCAAATTTGCCTTACCTTAATGGGTTTGGGGTAATCTTTTATCATGTGACCCAACTACCCATAGTTGAAGCATTTCATCTTGCTCAACTTTTTTTAGATTATTTTTTTCTTGAAACTCTTTATGTTTGTGAGGAAGTTTTTCCCACTTTCTCTTCTTGTCCCTTTTAAATCCACCTTAGGCCTAAGAACTTTCACTTTTGGGATGGCCACTTTGGCCATCACCATTTTTGCAAAAAGTGAAGTCATCTTCCATACACCATTTTCATCATTTCTTAACAAGGGTTTAGGACTTCACTTCTTTGAAGAATTAACTTGTAAGCCCAAGGTTGCTTGAGTCATGAAGAAAAGTCACCTTGCAAGCATAAATTTCCTTCATTGGGACAAGGCTCAATAATGCAATGAAAGCTTGGACACGGTGCACTAATGCATCAAATCCTTCCCCTTCATGCAAATTCAACAATTTTTGCCCATTTTTTCAAGATCTAGTTGTGTGGGGTGAATTTTTCATTCAACTTGATTTTGAAATCATTTCAAAATAACTTCCCTAGTAAATCCAATTCAATGTCCTTTTTCATTGTCCAACATTCCATCGCATGGTCACAAAATAAGGATTGAACCATTTAGAACTAACCTACGTTGTCTACAATGACTTGTGTTTAAAAATAGGCCTCCATTTAGAAAACCCATTATCATAACCCCTTAATATTTGTATTTTTTCCCATGAAAAAATTGGGGCCTTGGGTTTAGATAGCTTTGGCAAAGGCATTCCCTTTGGATGCTTTTATGGCCTAAGGTTTTTTTGGTTCCATCAAGGCCTTAAGCAAGCTTTGATTTGATGAGCAACATTGCTTACAAAACATTCACAATTTTCAACATGTTATTGGGTTTGCCATGGCTCGATAATTGGCCCTTTCTTTGACAAAAAGTTTCAACTTCTTCTGCCACTTCCCCACTTCTCAAAGGCCTTCTCCTTTGTCAACATGTTTCAAAGGTTTTCACTTTTTCTTTTTGTGGCATTTCTTATGTGAAACCCCATCCTTGTCTTCCACCTTTTTGGTTGACCCACTTGGCCCATTTTCCTTGCTTGAATGTGAGCTTGAGGTGGAACATGAAGCTAGTGGTTCATTGGCCTTGGTTTTTCCCTTGGTTTTATGTGAAGCCTTCTTCACACTATTTGGATTTGACTTGATGGGGGTAACTTAACTTGTAATCACAATAACACGTATCATAACAAATGTAATGCTCACTTAACTTTTTCAAATTTTAAAGTCGTGATTTAATTTGATGTTGAAATTGTAATTTTTTTTATATAATTATATTTTAAATTTGTCATGGGAACATGTGAACTAATTTGAAATTAATCCATTGAGTAAAAAAATAACAAAAAAATTCATTAAGCATTGTAATGCTTGTTTTTTAACAATAAAAAGACTTGTAAATGGATTAAATTTTTTTGAAAATGATAATTTTTGCCAAATTTTTAACATAAACCTTAATAAAATAATATGAAAAAAAATTTAAAAGATTTTTTTGAAAACTTTTTCAAGAATATTTCAAAAATATTTTTAAAATATTTCCCAAAAATAGTCAAAAAGCAAGTGAATGCGACTCATATTATCTCGTTTGCACCCATTAATATGTTCCTTCTCCTATATCAACATCATCCTTTTCATTTGACATTAAGAGAATGACAAAACTAGTTCCATCTTTGGTGGCTTGTTTTGCTATCATATGTACCTCCATTTTTGCCTTGGTTTTACACTTCCAAGTCTCTAGTTTTTTTTTGCCTCATTATTGATGTTCATTATCCCAGTTGCAAGTTACCAAATTCTACTTTGATATTTGAAAATAGGATTTGGTATCAAAGTAGGATTTGGTTAGTTGGGTGAATCAAAAGGTCGAAATTACTCCCAATCTTGATCCCAAAATCCCTTGGCCTACCTTTGGCTTGAACTGCCAAGCAAACCAAGTTATCAAAGCCTAGTCTATCAACTTGGCCTAGCCACCCATGTTGCCACAATGCCCTATTGCAATAGTCCTTGTGCAAATTCAACATGCATGACAGGGCATGTCATGCAATAACTCTTGTATTGTAAGTCTACACATTACAAAACCATCTCAATACACCCCAATTCATCAAAGATTTTCCAACAATACCAAGTGTGTAATGGGAGCATGGTAGTTTGGGAGATTTCAACATGACAAACAAAACCAAGAAGCTAACTTCCTTCATAGATAGATAACACATTTGAGAAAAAACTAGATTTCAATATAGATTTCAATATAATTTAACCAAGTCATCAAAGTTTTTGATGCTGCAGTGTGTTCTACCCTGGAGGCTGGAGAATTTTAAAATTTTGAATTTTGAAGAGTAGGTAGAGTAAACAGTAATGCATGAGAACCAAAATTATAGCGGATGTGTTAATCTTTCAACAGAAAAGATTAAAAAACAAACATGCAACAAATATCTTCTGTGCAAATTGAAGCTGGGTTGAAATTTAAGATGTGCAACACTCACTTCGACCAACAATCAAGAATGAACCTGACAACAATTTTGAACTCTAAGATATACCCATAGCTTTCCATACAGCTGCAAACGAAGCAAGCTAGGGGTGGTAATGTCATGTGCCAATGGATAGCATCTTGTAGGTAGTGGCAACTGAATGAATGAATGGATGAGGGGTTGCTGTCTATACAAACCATACAATTGGAATTTGATCAGATCACAACATCAATTTATCATCTACTAGCAATTACTAGCTAAATACCTCATTTCCCCTTCGCACACAATAAGCCAATGGCTCCAAGTAGTGTTTTTTTTATTGGTGAAATTTCCCCAAATTTTGACCTGAAAAATATGATTTTGACCTTTACAAAGGATTTTCCAAAGAAAAAATTGCCCAAATCTGCTAGATTTTCATGATAAGTTCCAGTATGTAGCCAAGAATAAGGAAGGATTTTGGTTTTTTTTTTAATCTTCATAACTAGTATGTAGCCAAATCTGGCTAAATAATAAAATTGAAAAACAAAAAAACCCTGGCTCCAACCCAAAAGACAAGAGATAATTCTGTATTACTGGGAAGTGTACCTATTTGAACAATATTTTCCTTTCCCAGGTATTTTTGGCTCCCATCAAGGGAACAACAATGCAATGGAATGTGCCCCTTTTCTTCCATCCGTCCGTGGGTAAGTTGTTGACAAACAGCTACTACTTACGGCCACAGTGAACCAGCACCCACCAGCACACCATGAAGGATGAATGGTAGGTGGTAAGCAAACAATTTTCTGTTGGGTTCCAGTTCCCTAGCTAACCATGGTGGGTAGCTCAATTGCATTTGTGTTCTACCTACCTACTAACAACCCACAAGGAGGTAGGTAGTAAAAACAGCCCTTACCTGTGTTTTTAACAATCGACTTACCTAGTAGTTATCTATTTTCCTACCTATCTACCTATATATCAGACTTATTTCCTACAGAATTGGTTACCAAGGTGAAGATAAAAATATTAACCAAATATTAACCCAGTTGAGGTTCATCCACAACTGAGTAATAACAGGCATCCAGTGGATGGTGCGCTGGTGGGTGCTGGTTCACTGTGGCCACTACTTACACCTTACTATTCATGGGCCACAAGCTTCAACTTTCCTAGCACAATTGCCGCATTTGCTACATGATAGTATTCGACCATGGTACCGGCCTTCTTTATGGTGGTGGGTTCAAATGGAGGGATGGGAAGGGCGAAGGACTCATGAGGCAGTTGCAAGCCTGCGAAGGGTGACAAGAGGCAGCCAGTCAGACTTCTTCTTAGGTGTCTTTGGCAGACTTTTATGTCATTCTTTCTTATTTGACACAGCGCTACCTCCCCACCAGCGAAGACCTGTGAGTCCACGGATTTTGGTACCACTGACAAACATTCATGGAGGCGCACTCTCTTTTCACAGTTCAACTTCAAATGCCATCAACTTTACCACTGTAATTGGACTAAGTCACACCAGTCAACTATTCACGGGGCCAGAGTGAACCAGCAGCCACCAATGCACCAGGTGGCCGTTCTGTCCACTGGATGGGCTGCGTTTTTTCATTCGGCGCCAGATGGGGTTCATCACAGTCCATTCTTTTTTGCTGCCGACCACTATACTTTTCTTTTTTTTTTTTTTTGGTTACTTTGCGACCGTTTTTCCCCTGGACCTGACCTCAAACATAGCTACCCTAACAACTAGTTATCCTATTGACCTAGCTACTGTACTAACCACCTATCCTATTAACCTAGCTACCTTATTAATTACATACCCTACGAACTTAACCATTGCACTAACTGCCTACCCTACTGACCTAACTATCCTACATACACAACCACTCTATTGACATACATATTTTACAAACCTAGTCACCTTGATATGGTAACTTGTTTCTTATGTACTAACTTGCCTATCTACATAACTACCTATCTATTTATGCTTTTTATATAGCCAAATACCTAATTAACTACCTACTCACTTTTTTCCCCCCCACCCCCTTCCCCCCCCCCTCTCTCAATCCTACCTATCAATTTATTAAGGTTCACCCTAGTTCATGGATGATGAACATAGGTCCCCATATGTAAGTATTACAAAGAATTTATAGTGGAAACAATGTCATAATTGCAGCCATTTTGGTTTAGTTAATGCATATTTTACTATATTTTGTTTACCTAATTTATTATTGAATGGACATTATAATACATCTTTTCATTTAATTATTATATGTATGTACTATTGAATTATGGTTTAAGTTTTAGGGTTGGGACACATAAATTAATTAATAAGTTTTTCACAAATTTATAATAATTAACCTAAAGTAGGCTAAATTTGGGGGGAAATTTTTAAGGTTTACACATATATGAAGTAATACAATTGCATTCTATATTTTCTTCAAAGAGAATGGAAAAAATTAAGTTGTAGAAATCACACAAAAGTAAAAAACATATCTTATCTTTTGATTTTGTACGAAAATTATTTGATTTTTTTTTAAAGATTATGGTATTTTCTTTCAATCAATAAATATTTATAGGTTAAAACCTTTAAATTTTGGTTTCTAAATGTTTTCCTATGTTCTTTTAAATTTGTTTATTTTGCATTATATAATTTGTATAATTTGTATTTGTTTTGGGTTTGGGGCATATATCACTAGGATTTTTTTTTGTTAGGTTTTGTACAATTAAAGTTGTAATAAGGCTTATGGCAAAATATCATTTGGATTTTTAGGGTTATGTTTTATGATTTAGTGTATAAGAATTTTGTTCATATATTTAAGAACCTAAGGTTTATACTCTAAATTTTGTTCATTGTATTGGTTTTTGATTTTATCACTTGTTTACATTTATACCATAATTATGAATGTCCTTTGTTTCCATATGTTCCATAGTTGTTAAAGTTTAATATTTTATAATTCACTTTTGTATGAATTATGATCTTTTACAATTGAGTTTTCAATTGGGACTATAAATTTTGGTGGAATGTTGTCATCGTTTATTCCTAAAGGTATGCATTTGTTTCTTGTTACTTATTTTGTTTTTTGTTTATATTTTCACAATTCAACCTCTTTTCATTTCCTAGTTACTGGATATAGAAAGGGTGTTAAATTTCATTAAATATATAACCATAAATAAAGGTTTTATGCCTTTACACAAATATTTCATATTCAATATCTCTTTGTAGTTTGATTTTTTCGTACCCATATGCGAATAATGCATTGACTCCCCAAAACCAGTGGGTTTTATGGCCCAAGGTAGGTATTGCATTTTGCACCTCTCAAACAATGTGCATTAATTATCATTATGTGGGATTGCTACATGGGGTTTTCAGACATTGTGGGTTTAAGGTACAATTCGGGTATTACATATGTGAACATTTTAAATGATGGAAGGTTTAATAGCTCAATGTGGGTATTGCCAAGGTTTGTTTTAGTATATGGGTTCATAATGCAAGTATTGTACATTATGTACATTAGAACAATAGGTATTTTATATCATGATATGGGTATTGTAATGGGAATTCCAAGTCACAACATTGATTTTAAAGGAGCCATGTATGTATTACATTTCGAGTTTTTGTTCAATGATGAATGTTTATAGAATTACAAATTATCTTGGTGCAAGAATTTGTCCTACTTCTTTCAATCATGGGAAGGGTTTCAAAGTCCCATTCCATTCATGTCCAAAACCCCACCAAACCCTTTTTCTCAAACAAGGATTTAGTGTGGAAGTTTGGGATACGCCATGGAGGGCAAAATAAAGTGACCATTCAATTTGCTTATGTTCCATATGCTCGCATCTCAAAAAATTTAGGTGAACGAGGGGATATGAACACCCCTGTGGAAATGGAATGTTTACAAAAAATTTCCAAACCAAACGGATGTCAAACAACCAACTATCAAAAACCACCTCGGGCATATGTGGTAAACATTAATGGCATTAACCTTTTTAATTTCTTTAATTCATATACCAAAAATGTAATCATTTACATTTTGAAAGTTTTTTAGTCTAAGTATCAGTGCAGATATGGACTAAAAAACTATCGAAAAAACTCAACCCACATTTGATCTATTAAACAAAGATGCCTAGTGTCATTCTCAATCAAATGTCTATACACACGACCTAATGTGGCTAAGATCACAATTTATCATAAGGCCCATACATGAATTGATGGGTCATTCGCACATGGTGAACATGACCCGAAATCCATTTTTCGTATGTTTTGTTATGCTTCACTCATGTCACAAGTATTGAAGGACCACATATGGGCCTAATTAAATTTAGGTTACACAACCAAACAAATATATGACAAACATAAAGCAATTTGGTGGGAACGTGTGAATGCGGGTCAAAGCATGACACAAGATGATTTCATTCGGCTTCAAGACATTGCATATTTGGATCGGAAACATAAGAAAGGGAATTGGCGTTTACACACCAACCCTGCAATTTCAATTTAATCTTGAGTTCTCCAACATTCGGAAGATCTATTCTTTTTCCAAAATGTTGGTGAAATTAGCGAGACTCAAGTCCCATTCATCATAAGTATTCAAACACCAACTCAATGTGAGTCCATGCTATCATATGATCACAATGGTGCCATTTCTATGGATGCCACATTTGGCACAAATGACATGAAATTCCATCTATTCACCTTGATGGTGTTAGATGATCATCACACAAGTGTCCTTTTAGCCTGGATCATTACAAGTAAGCAAATAGTTCAAGATTTGATCGAATGGTTGAAACGATTAAGAGATAAGATGTTATCACACATGTCACATTGGAAACCATCATGTTTTTTCGTTGATGATGCACCTCAAGAATTGAAAGCATTATAGTTAGTTCTATACCTAGTACCCATTTTGCATTTATTTCTTTAGATGTTTTTTAATATTTTTTATAAAATTATTAATTACTTCAAATGCATTTTATGTTGTACTAACCCCATCCACTCATGGACATTTTATTACATATGTGTCCTTGTTAGGGTCGTATGGGATATGGACAAGGTTCCCATCTACCTTTGTTGTTGGCATGTTTTCAAAGCATGGCGCTTACGTGGTATTGAAAAACTCAAAGATGTGGAAGTGTGGGGTGGAATCCTCCAAGACCTTCATGATGTGATGTATATGTTCATCAATCATGGAGAAACAATTGATGACTTCAAAGAGCGTGGGAAGGTTGTTGTGAAAGAAAACCTTCATAAACATAAGCCTGGTGATGCGTGGACAAATTATTTTTGGACTTATTATCATTAGTTTAGTAAGTGATAATATTTATCATGGTTTAGTATTCAAAATTCTTTTGTAATAATGTTATTCATCCTTGTGCATTGTGTTTATGTTTGCAGAATTATGGATGGTGGGTGTTCAAAGAGTGTCCCATTCCAACTAAGACACCCAAGCGAGCATTGAATCATATCATGGTGCGTTGAAACGTTGGCTTGCTCTTGACACAAAAGGCCTTAGAGGGCGTAGGATTAACTAGTTAATGTAGCGATTAACAACAACCATTGCACGCCATTACATGCACACATTGGAAATGAAAAAAAAAGGTTTCATAAAAAACAAGGTTATGGAGG
>Ga0116231_10009986_pt1 | contig 15593 bp, 8 predicted proteins | sample S1TSphgellanicum_2_FD_89695 | JGI IMG/M metagenome (GOLD analysis project Ga0116231, IMG submission 89695) | Host-associated microbial communities from peat moss isolated from Minnesota, USA - S1T2_Fd - Sphagnum magellanicum MG | ecosystem: Host-associated > Plants > Peat moss > Unclassified...
AAAAAAGAAAGGGAGGGTGGGTTGGGGGAGGGGGGGGGGGGGGGTGGGTGTGGGGGGGGGGTGGGGGGTGGTGAGTTTTGTTGTTAAATTTTTAATGTTGAACAAGTTTTTAAAAACTTGTCACAAATAAATCTTTATTGGGATGCTTGTTAATGATGTTCCATGAAAAAAACATTTTGAAGAAAAAACCATAATCAATATATACGTCATATACACCAATTATTCACTTAATGTGAGAAATGTAAATGTTAAATCAACCAAGGGTTTTTAATGTAGCCAATACCAAAAGTATTGATGCAATTTTTCCCCCTAGTTTGCCTTTTGCCTTGTAATGTTTTCAACTTGTGATGCTTTGACATGTTTCTAGATACACATGCACATGTTTCTTTTGTAACTTACCATATTTTACATTCATAACTTCATGTAGCATGCCAAGTAACATGTTACATACCCCTCGAACTTGTAACAAATCCAAAATGAACATAACATGGACCCAAAATATGTCTAGGCATGTAAAACAAAAAAATCATGAGGCAAAGGATTAAACGAGGGGAAAAAATTGTAGCAAGGTCAAAGCACAATTGGGGTACCCCCTTTAGAACACAAAGGATTCAATCTTAGGACACTCAAATTCACCTTTTTCTTCACTTTTCATGTGACCTGTTTCACATTTCCCTTTTTTTTCTCATGTCAAATGAAATCATTTTGTTCCAAATTTTATATGGGCATCTAGAATATCTATTTTTTTTGACTTATGAAAGTAAGAATAGTAAAATTTATTCAATGTGGGCCATGTTCTATCAATGGCCCAAACTTCCCATAAATTTCATTTTTTGAAACTTTTTTACATTGCAATATGGCACTTGGTTTTTTGTCACATTCATATAGTTTATGTACATTAGTATCTAAGGTGTTTGTGGAAAGAATTTTGAGCCAAAAAAATTGTTTAAACATTCCTTATGAATCCTTGAACTTTCTTTTCTTAAGAGACAAAGTCTTGGATTTTATTCTAGGACTTGGTAGGAATCCTAAAACTTGTTCAAATTTAACATGTTATAGATAGAATAGTACTTTAGTAATGTATCTATCCATGAAGAAAATCAAACTTTTAATATGAATGTGTTATTAAGTTATAACATGTTTTAAGTGAGGGGGTCCACTAGATATAAAAGGAGACAGTCTTCCTTGATACCCCAACCATACTTTGACCCAATAATACTTTTGGTATTGGCTACATTTAAAACCGCTGGCCAATTTAACATTTTCGATTGTTGAATATACAAATTCTTTGGGCAATATCCAAGGTGGTAAAAACTCTAGTATTTTATACCATTAACATGGGCATTTTGTGAGGAAAAACTTAGGTATGAATATTTTTTCATTCTTGGATGTTAAACTTTGGAATATGACTGTAGTTTTTTTATGGAATTAAGTGAAAATCAAGTTTGGATAGTGTTGTGCAGATCAATTTCAAAACTTTAATGTTTATTACTATCGTCAATGATTTTTAATGAATTGTACACATAATGTTAGTATGTAATGAATTTTTAAAAATTACCAAACTAGTTTTGAATATGTCATCTTATGGGTTTCTAAAAAGTCTTATTACTAATACCAATGTTCAATTGAAGTTTCTTTCTGTCATTTGTTGGAAAAAAATTTGACATTTTTTTGCTATGTAAATTAGATAATTGTAATAATTTTTTGGAAAGAATTGTCAAATTTTCAATATTAAAAAATTGGGAAAAAAACCACACCAATAATGAATTATTGATATTGTCATGGTATTTTAATATCAATGTTTTGGAATACTTATGTTTTATCAATCTCAAATTTTTCAACATGCCTCTATATCCAAACTAATATGATATTTTCAAAAATGATATCCATCCAATGAACTTTGCCTAATGGAATACAAACTAAGAGACTTGTAGAATTTGAATGCCCAAATCATTATATATTGGCATTAAACATCCAATTACCAACTATTCCTAATACCAAGTTATTTTTGTTTAGGGTAGTGTTTCTTTGATCATCCATGTGGGAATCAATTGGCACATAAAATTTAATCTTCAAATGTTTGGCATTAGGATCTTTCTTGTCCTTTACTTTTCCATGTGCATTTCCAATCCCTTTATACAATTGTGTTTCCCAAAGCAAGGATGTAGATCTTGATTTTTTCTAAAACCTATTAAGAAGATAAACCTTTCAAACAAAGTTTAACTAATTAAAATAATTTATCAAAAAATGTTTCTATAGTGGACTCCACATGACCCTAGATGAAGGGATACCAAACTTTGACCCATTTCTAGGTGCATCACAATGTTTCTATTGTCATGAACAAAGCCAACAAAAGAATCTTAAAATCCACAATCATGCGATCCCAAACATTTCCAAGCATAGGCGTTGCAATGCAAGAATTAAAATAGTTTTCTACCTTTGCTTTTATACTTGTTTCAAGATAGTCTTGGTGGTGTTAATAACTAGTTGAATTTTTTCTATTTTTCCTAGCTTTGAGAACCATTTCAAGTCCTCAATGCATAGTTGTAAAAACAATAGTAGGAAAGTGAAGCTTGCTTACCAACCAAAAGTACATGTGTAGTGCGAAATTAGGTCGTCGCACAAAGCTAAATGTCGGCTGATCTTAAGGTTTAGATTGCCTGATCAGCCGTCATTTCATTGCGGCACCCCATTAACTATTGCATGGAGTTGCATGGCTTGCTTGGTGTGTGCTGAGTGGTCCAGGAAGATTGGCGACTGGAAATTATGAGGAGGGATGGAGTCGAATTGATGGAGAGGAGCAAGAGATGGTGACCAACGACGGGAGCTGGATGGAACGGAGTGGCAGGAGATTCGGGAAGCTTCAGGAGGAAGTTAACGGAAGTCTGATGAGTTTTTGGGGTAGCTTAATTACGAGGAGAAACGGAATTGGAGGGGGAATTAGTTGATCTTAGGAGATTCAGGAGGCAGAAGAAGTGATCCTTGTGAAGAGAGCAATGAGAAGCTCTGTTAGTGAGAATAGCTTGGCTGAATACTAGAACTTTCCGCTGCGCTTGGTAGTTGGTCGAGCTATGGCAGAGGAATTATAGAGAAAGAGACTAGACAGCATTGGGGATCTGATGTTTTTGTGAGCCTTTGTTGGGAAAGCAAGCTTGTGCTTTCGGGGAATGTACATAATGTGTAATGTAATGAAAGAGTTTCCCTTGCTGGCATTTGTGTGAATGTCCGAGGTAGGGGATGGATGCTGTAAAGCTCGCTCTGTTGTTGTGTGGAATGCAAGACACTTGTACGTCTTTGATCTTGTGATGTTCATCTGCAAGCGTCAGGAGGCAATTAGTATGTCGTGTACGATCAAAGGTCTGAATCCTGTAGAGTAGATTAGGAGAACACGAACGCTTGGGTTCGTTGAAGGCAGTCAGTGTGCTGAGTGTTTTCGGACCCTTTCTTTTTGGTATCAGAGCATGGTTCCGTGTTTCCAACCTTGGTAGAACCTATAGATGCTTAGATAGAATGATAATTGAGAATCATGTCTTCGTCTAGTGATGAGAAGGTTCCTGTGGAGCAGATGACTCAGGAGATTTGTGAGCAACAACTTGTTGGTAGATTTGATTTCCTTACTGTTCATAATGGACCACAGAGAGGAGCAGTGATTTTGCGCTTTCTAGGCTTTGGAGTGGTGAGACTTGTAGGGATAGATCTCGACGAAGCTCGAGTAGGAGACATTGCTGTAGAAGTAATTCATAGTGGTTTCTACACTTGTGCACGGGTGTGGTTAAGGGTAATCGATGGAGCAAGGGGGTGGGCATCGACCTCAGACTTACAGACCAACTTTTACTTCACCTCCTATCTTGTGTAGAGTCGTTCCTGCATATGCTGAGAGACAGCGTGCACTACTGAGGCTAGGGGACATTTGGATTCCTAAGTCGGCGGTCTCACCTAACCATTTTGTGAAGCTGTACATCCCTGGTGTGGAGGATTTATAAGTTTGCAAAACTTTTAGTAGATGTTCCATCGGATGCCATGCATTTGCACATCTTTAGTCTTATGCAGTTTTAGCCACAAACACTTAATTATTGGCCCATCTTACCACACCTCCATTCCATTTGTCCTTTGTTCATTTTTTTTACAATGTTACGTACTCACCTTGGCTTGCCACATCCTACAATTGCACATTTTGATCTTGTTAATGAGGACATACCATTGATGATTTGGGTATTAATTTGTTTTAGTGCCCATGTAGGAATGAACACACTATAGCGCACAATACTTTTCAGGATACCATTGCAACTATTGCTTTGGAAAGTAGAGCACATGTATAGAGAGAGGTTTCCCACCTTTTTCCCCACCATGCTCACTAATGAATCGTTATCATAAATAATTTTTAGACCTTAACTAATGTTGTCATAGCTTATATCTGACTTGCCTAGATATGATGCAACATGCACTGTCCATGAAAGTGCATGGAATGACAATTGTTGCTTAAGAAAAGACATGATCATATATAGAATGCACATCAAGAGATCACTTCATTCCCCTTGGCATAAGGATTTATGGTTGTTTCCATTCTTGTTTTGACTCCTTTTTTATTTCTTGTGTTCATGCCACTATAACCCATCATCAGTAGTCCTCTTTAATTCCTACGATGTTTATTTATTATTATAGATAGCATGTGTCCATAGCCCTCCAATGTGCATAATCCATTACGATTCTTCAATGTGTTGTTGCGCTTGGTAAACATTCTTCATCTCTTCCACACATCCCAACCAATGCACCTCTGTCATTAACTAATTTGTGGTAAACAATGGTTTTTTTGTTTATGGTCTTACTTTTAGTAAGGTTGCCCTTATTGTTATGTTTTTCCATGACATGTGTTTTCTTGCTTTTATTTGCCTTATATTTCTTGTGGATGGTTTCTATCCTTGCCTTTTTTATACAAGGTTTTTCTTCTTATTACTTGTTTGTATGAAATTAGGCTTGAACCTAACATTGACACTAGTGTTGGGAGGTTTTTCAATTTGGCAGGTTATCAATTTCGATTAGTAAAATTGTCCTAGAATTGTGTTTAATTTTTGGAATTGGTTGTAGAATTTGAATCAAAATTTCTCTTCTAGATTTAGGTTCCATTTATGTGTGGAATTAGAACCAAAACCAATATTTTTGGAAAAAAAAAAACGGGGGTAACAAAAGGTCAATTGACAATTAATTGTTGTTCTCAATTTGAGTTACTTGAAACTAGGTTTGATTTTGAGAATTAAAACCCAAACCAAAATCATAATTTATTTTTTTGAAAAATAGAAAATTTAATCTTTGAGGAATCAAAATCATTCTAATTTATTTTTAAATAAGGAATAAAAGGTTTTTTAAAAAAAAACCAAAAACCATCCAACATAGTGAACACCCACAAAGTTCATAAAGGTTGTTTAACATTAGCCCCTTGTGTGAGGGTTGGAGAGCCTATCATTTGAAGCTACACATAAAACAACATAAAAGTTTTCTCAACAATGTACTATAGGATGAAAAGGGGTTGACCTTTTTCCAATGGAGACTTAATGGATGAAAAAATGGCCCTTGTAGCCAAAGGAAGATAGTGACAAAAGTTGGGTAGTTGATGTCTTTATGTGTGTGGGCATTTGTTTGTTGCAGTTTAATGGAGTTTGGGAATTTTGTGGTTTTGTTTTGTTGAAGTTATGTTCTAATGGCGGAGTGAAGTCGTTTGTTGTAGTGCCATTGATGAATTTTGGCCATGATGAAATCAACAAGATGATTTTTTGATGATTTTTAAGGGGAACGCGTGAAATGGAGTGGAAAAATGGCCAACTATAGAAAGTTAAATAGTTGTGTTTTGATAGTGTGTGTGTGGTGATGCATTTTGAGTAGATCGATGTTATTTTGTTTTCTCTAAGGTGGGCTATTTAGGAAGAATGCCTAATAGTATCCTTTTTGGGATTTTTTTCTCAACATGTTTTTTTTTTTTGTGTGCTAAGGTCAAGAAGGTTGATGTTAGTAGGAAGACATTGGTGAATACATTAGGTAGGAATTGGTGAAGATGATGAAGATCATAAGGGACAATAGGCTAGTCTGAAGAAGGCATCAATATGTGGTTTGGGGAAATTTGGGCCAATGAGTTAATATCTAGGGAAAGCGAATTTGGAAAAGAGACCTAGTTTTGTTGGGAATTTCGGGATTGTGGGTTGGGCAATGTCACAAGAGCTTGAAGGAGAAGAAATTTTGTCCAACATAATCTTGTCAAATTCACTAGGGTGATGTTTGGAATGGGGAATGTAACCTCGGTCATACTGATGTCAAGTGAGACCACCGATAGCGTAAAGAGAGAGTCCAAAGAAATTTGATTCACCAGTCCTGCCATTTTAATCATGCATCGTTGAGTTTTTTTATTCAGTGCTTGTAGAGAGGAAAGTGACCACAAGTAGCAAGTTCTTGTGTTGGATTCTGTGTGCAATAAGATGGAGAATATGGGGTTTGGTAAGAAGTCCGAAGCACTTCATAAACATTGTTGATTTTCATGCATTCTGTGTTGTAGGTTCAGACTTGGATTCAGTAGAAATTAGGCTTTGTATGTAGCCTCTTTTCTTTGTTACAGTACAATATAATAAGTTTAAGGTTTGGAACAGTATTGGACTGGTATCAACTTTTGAACATACCAGACTGGTCTTGGTATTGGTTTTTTTTTTCTTTAGTTGTTTATGCCTGGCAGGTACAGGTATTGGGTACTTGAAAAAGAACTTTCATACCAGTCTAGTGCTGATATTAGACTCAAGGCTGACTTTTTTCTGGTATATGACAGGTATAATCATGATATTGATGTTGGTATAAGTCAGGTATATACCTGAAATTATCTCAGGTCTCATACCAGACTGCTATTGATATAAGGCTGATATTGTCTCAGGTCATACCCGGCTGGTAGGTTTTTCAATACTCATATTGATATCAGCACCATATACCATAAATACCAGTACAACACTGGTTTGGAACTTCTGAATCCCAATAGGTAAGTTACCTGTGAAACTTAACATTGTATTCAAGTCACAATTTTGTTCACAACCTTTCTTTAATTTAAGATTCGACCCAAAACCTGGGTGAAGTTGCATAATTTTATTGACAATTTACTAGGAAAAAGCCTTTAGAGACATTTTTAGGCACATAGTTCCTCAGTCACCGTATTTATTGTTTGAAAAGTGATCACAAATCCCAAAATTGAGGGGCAGATATGCATCAAACCTTCTTGCCTCATGAAATCCTGGCATGTTGGTCCACGGACTGTCACTGAAAAGGGCCCACATAGCTTCAACTTATGAACAACTGTGGACCAGCCGCAAGATCTTGCACTTCTTAAGCGAATCCTACTAAACTTACATTATACATTAGAAACTCCATAAGCAACTACATCCGATAGGGCCGACACAACAAAAGTGCAGACCCACCACGCCTTGGCAGCTTGACTTGGATATTTCAGCCTTTTTGGCAAACTGAAACTCAAAAGCAGAAGTTACATGGTAAGTAAGGCCCACTTTACACTAGGAGTCAGGGCAGAAAAAACTTGGGGCCAACTTTGAGCATTTTTTGCTAGTTGTTTGGCCTCAAGTTACTGATAAATGCTAGAACATTGATGTTAGGATATCAATAAATACTGGAACATTGGCCCAAGGGTTGCAAATTGGCTTCCCAAATTCGATGGTATCCTTTTTTTTCAGCCTTGGGGCCATTAATACAAGGCCATAAAGTTCAGCATTTATTAGGAATTTGAGGCAGATTGAAAATAATTTTTCTATTCAGCTTGACTCTTAGTGTAAAAAGCCTTTGGGGCTGATTTCAACTTTTGCACCAATAGAAATGCTTGCTTTGAGTTGAACATTGGACTTAACTCCCAGTGTAAAGTGGGCCTAAGTAATAGCATATTTTATACTGGGAGATCATAGATTGCATATGCCCTGATTTTAGCTGCACCCCTAAACGCCCGGCTCATTTTGGAGGTCAACTCACAATACAATTGGTTAAATTATGAAATTTTTGTTAGGGCAAATGTCATTTATGGTCTAGCCTCTCTCTCTCGTACTTTTTATATAACTGGTCCACAGCATTAAATGCTGGCCTTTGGGACCTGTTTATTTGCATGCACGAATTTATTCATTCGTAAAACTTGAATGGAAAGCCACGCTTATCCGTTCCTGCTTGTCATAACAATTACAGTACGAGTTTCGGTATGTTTTTGGGAGGAAGCAATGACAGTTGATTTTCTTAATGGACAAACCCCCAATCCAACCCAGTGACTTTTTTTAAGACGACCTTTCGCCATTTTGCGAAAATTATTTGGATATTCTAATTTCTGTTGCAAATTTCCTGCTTTTCTGGGGGGAAAAAATCGCCACAATTGCCTATAATATGAAAGGGTGCTTAAGCAAAAAATTGGTCAAATTTGGCAAAATATTCTTATGAATAATTGTCACTCCAGTAACATCACAAAATTGAAAAAATAACACTGAGATGCTAACCAATTATGTCCCCAACCCCCCTTCCCCTTTTTGTGTAAAAAATCGCCAAATTTCTCTAAATTATTTGGGTTGGCTACTTCAATGCTTGGATTTTGAGGTGAAAATTTGGATTTTTCACCTAAAAGTTAATCTAATGCAAGTGATCAACACAAAAAGCCCTTTGGATGGGAGTGGGTTGTTGTCTCAATCATGAAAGGTTGGTGACCATATTCACTTGATTCCTCTTTAAAATGATCCCTTTTCTTTAATCGTGTCAATAGGATCCTTGTTAGACTCAACCCAACCAACTAGATGAAATGGGGAGTGCTTTACCTTTAATTACGAAAAAACACCAATCCAAAGGGATCAAGGGAGAAAACATGAAAAAAAGATTCATCCAAAACTCAAACAATGTTAAGAAACGAAAAGGAGGAAAAGGCATTCACCCAAATCCAAAACTCAAGCCTAGGTTTTAAACCCTTCTCCAATCATGTGAAGCAAATTAAACAAAGATAGGGGAAGGAATCCTAAAAAACGTCAAGCCAAGAAAAGGCCTTGTGGACAATGACAACTCACCTCAAAATGGATGAGGCTTGGGCTCTTTGCAAGGTAAATGCCACCTTCTACCTACAAAATGCCTATAACATGGATAAAGGAAGGTTGTTGTTGCCTTTATCTAACCACACCATATTAGCACATCAATCTAAAAAATTGTCCATTTGTTGATACAAACAACCAGATCCCTCCATAATAAGAAATAAAAACATATTCTTTAAATGTTGATCACAATATTGTTCATCTTTTATCTAGGTTGCAATCATCACAACAACTCCTCAAAATGGCAACTCTCAAAACTAGATTTGTTTTTAGTGGGATCAACAACAACATGAACTAAAATGCAAATCCCATCTTTGGATAACACAATATCAACACATTGTCATGAAGATTGAAGCTAGGATGAAGGCATCAAGAGAACATGTGTCTATTCATGATAAACATGAAATTGGGCATCTCTAGCAATGGAAGCAAAGAAATTTCAAACAACATCATGAAAAGTTGTACCTTCCCTTCCACGGGAACATTGCAAAAGGTGTATCCTTGTTGAATATATGGGCTAGTCATAAATGTAATGGGTTAAACCTAGATCCATTGGGTGGGGGAAACCCAACCTAGTGTGCAATGTTGTGGAAAAGGTGTTAGAGGCCATATGAAATGATGGGAGGATTTGGCATGTGAAGAACCATGCCTTTGAACTTTGGCCTACACATGATCTCAAGCAAGCACAATGAGGATCAAAAGTCATGTTTAAAATGATGCTAAAAAATGTATTCTTGTGTAATCTTTTTGATGTGTTTTCCTAAAGGTGATTCACTCCTCTATGTGAAAACTATTAAAAAAGGGATGCAAGCTTGAATTGTAGGGGAAAAAAGGTTTTGCACCATGTTGAAGTGTGTTTGGAATGGAAGCAACTTTGAACTACATGTTCCTATAGCCTCCAATAAGAATGGGTGACAATTTTACAAGAATGAAAAGACAATGATTAGGACCACCAAAACTTAACTCCCCAAATAAGCTCTTAGGCAATGGCCATAATGGAATTGAACCTTACACCATTTTAAAAATGGGGAATAGGCTTCTCAATAGACTAAAGGGTCTTTAGGACATTGCAACAAACATGGACCTAAAGGCCTCCCAAATACTTTGATGAGACTTGAATCAAAGGAAAAAAACTAGCACTAAAAGCTTAAAAGGGGGAAAAGGGGGGGTGGGGGGGGGGGGGTCTGCAACAAATATGAAAGCCTTTGGACTAAACATTATGAAAGGATTTTGAAGGTCATTTGGACATCCCTTAACTTTGGGAATGTTTTTACATGCTATACATCTTCATCAAAAACCTCCTAAAAAAAGTTAGAAGCAAAGGCATGAACCCAAAAAACTCTTAAAACCATAATACTATCTTTAGGGGCACAAAATTCAATCAAAGGGAAAAATCATGAGGTAGTGTAAAACAACAAAATTGGCAACCTAACTACTATCATGACAAAAGGGTTGTCAAGTAGAAACTGAATTAAGACAATGAGAACACATCTAAGAAGAAATTGCCTTTGCATCTATAACTACTACCTTTATGTTTACATAGTTGTTGTTTTCCACTTACTATCTTCATACAACAATTATTATACCACTACAATTACCTTTCAAGAGTGAAAACACATTACAAGGGCAAGAAGATGTATTTTTTGGGGGGTATATTTTGGTGGCAATTTTTTTAAAACTTCATTTAGCATTTTGGTAAACATATAAAATGGATTTTGATACAAAAGTTTCCAACATAATTCTTGTCATCTTTTTAATTAAAGTAATTTTTCAACAAAATGTTTTTTTCAACACACTTATGTTCGTTTGAATGAAAAATTTGTCTAGAAGTTTTTTGGGAAATCATATGAATCAAACTTTTCAATTGTAATTGAAATGGTACAATCAATTCATATTTAATATATGACTAAATACTTCATCAAGTTTTGTAATTATTTGAATCATTTAAAAAATATTTTTTCACTTTGTAATATATCATGACAACATTTATTTTCTCACAAATAAACTCTTTAATATTAATAATAAAAATATTGTTGTTTGACTATTGCATTATTTGACAATTGAACTACCTTCTTTTGAGTATAATTTTAATATTAGCTTGGTGAAAGTTGAAAGTTGCATCATTTTGAAAAACAATATTTGTGACAACATTTTTAGGCCATCATAGTTGCTTTGACCCTCAACCACTATTTTCCAACAAGTATATTCTAAAATGTCCAAACTTCCTTTCACCTAGGTTTTATCATAATCTAGCCCACCCTTTTACAAAAACTCCAATTCAATTGACCATAGACTAAATGACACATGTTTTACATGCGTCTTTCACATTCTTGTGTTTTATTATTAAACTTTAAAAAATAATAACTATATTCAGAACCCTATATTTATTTGAACATGGTATCTAATAATTAAGGTAAATGAAATTTTCTTTTGAAATATATTTTAAATTTTACTTCTGAAAAATGTATTAAACCTTTTTTTTTGGCATGTTGTTTGGAAAAAATGGAAGTGGCATCCCCAAGTTTTTTTCAAAACCAACATTCAACGTACTTGAGACATGAACAACTTCAATCAATTTCCAAAAATGGACATTCTACAATATACATTTTCTTGGGTGGGAGAACATAGACTAGTGACACTTTCAATTACTGCACCTAAACAACCAAAGAATCCACCATAACTTGGAAAATTTAGGTACATATCAAATTGAAAATTGCACATGATGAAATAAGTGGGAGGTAGAATTAAGGACTTTTCATGTCATGCATTCATGCATTGACTTGTTGTTCACAATTTGCAAAAGATGAATTACCATACAAAAACACATATTTATGTGAACTCAACCACCATTTATGCCACCCTATGTTGCACATCACATTGCACTTTAAAGACATGGTCAAATAAAATCACCATTAAAGTTATTAGGATCAAAACAAAGCCCACCATTCCAATGAAAATGATGGGATGGTATTTCACATGCTCACAACAACACATGCATATTCCCCCATCACACGAGATGCACATCCAATTACATATTATATATAATGTCCCTAAAACACCATGCCCTAAAACACAAAATGTACAATACATTACAAGCCATTAATGGAAGATGATTTGACTTCGAATATGATTGTCATAAATTTGGTTCAATATAATTCTACTTGACCTTTGAATATGTAAATGGCACAACATATTGAAAGAGACCTACACCCACAAAAAAGGCCCACTGGGATTATTTTATTTTTAGCAGTTTTTTATTAAACATGCTTATATTTGCCCCAATATATCACATGTTGTTTGTTAATAATTGTTGAATAAGTATGAATTTTTTAATTTCTGAAAATTATGTGTTTTTTTTTGAAAATTGATCATAAATTTCAAATCATACAAAAATATGTTCACTACTTGAGGGTTCATTTTCTTTTATTATATGCTACAACTTTGCTTTATACATCATGTACATTAATATACCCCATTTACATGTGGTAAAAGACTCTTGAAATTATGACATTTTCAAACATGCTTTGATTTTAAAAGTTTGAATTCCATAATTTTGATTTTTTTTTTTGAAAAAAAAATACATTCTGATCGTCTAAATTTGTTATCATAAATTTTTAATGAAATAAAAAATTATTTGCAATTATTTGCTTATTTGAACAATCTTTAACTAAAACCAAAATTTAAAGTTTTGTTAGATGGATTTGAAATTTGAATATCCTAACATACATTTGATTCATTTCAAACAACTTTGCATGATTATCATGGTTTTCAAATGGCAAAACATAAATATATTTGTGATAATTTGTAGTTATTGCTATGATTCAACACCTTCTTTTTGTCATTTGAATGTGTGTTTGCCTTGAAAGTAATTGGTGGTGAGGATTATATAGAAATGACCAAAAAATGGGATTCCAAACTGAAAATTTTAAAAATCCTTGATTTTGCCAAATTATGAATGATGCAATTTTGTGAATTCATAACTCTTGCATATACGCTCCAATTGAAGATATTTCCAAAAAAAAAAAGTCATATCCTTTTAAAAGAGCTTTTTAACATCATATTGCATGCCCAATTCAAAGGTTATTTGTTAATTGTTTGTTGAATTTTAATTGGTCAAGAATCTAATTGTTAATTTGAATTTTAATCATTCTTTCATTGTAATTGGAATTTCAAATCTTCAAATGGAAAATTCAAACTCCTTTCAAAACTTAAAGATATTTTCAATTGGTAAAAAAGTTTAAATTTGAACAAGGTTTGATATTCGCATTTTTATACAAAAAGTTGGAATACTCACAAAATTCCAACTCCCAAATGAAAAATCCTCTTAGGAAAGTTGGGACTCACTTCTTTACAATCTTTCACACTTGTGAAATTATGCTTGAATTTGAAAATGTTTTCCCAAGATGTTTCCTTCTCATGCCTTAAACTTGGTTGCAAACTCAAGGCTAAGGTCATAATAGTTTAAAGGAGGTGAAATGAACATTTTCACCATTTTCACAAAAACTTCAATTAAATTCCAATGAATATGTGATCACAACTTTTGTAAAGGACTTGTGTGTGAGGGCATTTAATGCAAGACATTCAATGAAGATTTTTAAACATACCTTAGAAATATTTGCATTTCTATTGATTACATGTCTATTGGTTGGTGGATGAAAACAACTGGTACATGTTTTGCATCAAAATATTAATCAAAATGCATGTACTTAATTGTTATATAATTGTGTTTCAAGCATGCAATTTTTGGCTTTGAAGTTCTTTTCAAACTACAATTTTGGGATCCTTGAAATGTGTTTATGTGTAAGTGAACTCGGTGTTGATGCTTGCACAACCCCTTTGTTGGCATGGTTCTCCCACGAGAGAGATACTTGACTTGTTTAAGAATGGCTTTTTTGAAAAAATTTCTGATATCTGAGGCCAATATTCAAAATTGAAAGTAAAATTATTTTAAAAATCAGGCCAATTCTCCCAAAAAAGGTGAAAACAGCCCAACCCTAGTAAGTGCCTAGCTTTGGAATCAAAGCTATTAGTCACTTTTTGGGGTATTACCAATGGGTTTCTTTAATGACATGCAAACGATTTAGATCATATGTATACCTTATGCCACGATTTCACAAGGTCATATTTTAATGGTCACATGGTAGTGTATTGTGACTCATGAATAATGTGTGGGGGCCTTGAAAGTTCTTTTTTTTCTTTTGTGATGAGCATCTTTGATAGGCCTTCTACAAAGAGACATTAATCAAGCTTTGGACAATCTTAGAATAGATATGTTGTAATCTCGTCCTTTGGGCTGCTTATATTGGTTACAAGAGTAGAACTTAGGGCAAAGAATATATATGAGATAAAGCTATTATAGTTGTTTTGTGTTTTGTTTCTGGTCTATAGCCAGATTTGGCTAAATCATCCTAGGGATGATCGCCATTTCTTCTATGTCTTCCTATGGAGTGATTGCACTTCGGCTACCAACCAAAATTCCTAGAAAAAACACTGGCCCCTTATGGCAAGTTCAAAGCTCAAACCACAAAGATTTCAAATTGGAAATGTCCCATGAAGTTTGACCAACATGGAAGGCAGAGTTCACTTGGTGAACATTGCTCAAAAATGTGGGACAAAACGAACCCTGCAACATTCGTAATCCATAAAGAAAGGGATTTTGTTTTCGTTTGTATTTGGACGTCCCTTGTCAGATAGAATATTTGCCCTGGCATCTTAAGCAGCTAAAGAATTCTTACAATAATTTGTAAGGTTGGGGCTCTGATTTGTTCCGTGCCAGGTTTTCTTTCCAATCTGTTGAAATGAATTCCAAAAAATAATTTAATGGCACATAATGGCAATCCTCTCGCCTCTTCCATGTTCTTCGATCCCAGCACTTGGGCTACTGTCCTCACTGGGAGACCTCAAAACATGGAAGAGCCTCTAGTGCTGCCATTATTATCCTATGCCATATTCTCTCCTGGATGGATGGGCACATCCAAAACAGTCCTGGCACATCATGGAACCATGTAACAAGCTTAGCTAATCTGGGCCCCCCAAAAAAAAAAAACACCAAAGACTTTGAGTAAAAAAAAGCATGTTAAAGATTATCAGAACATGTCCAGCTGTCACTCACCCATTGGTTGTAAGTTCAAGCCAATATTAAAATCCAAAACCCTACACTGATGCAATGTCCGTTTCCCTCTGGACACGGCCGACAAATGAATTTAGGTTTCAAACTTTATTTCCCAATCTTGGAAAAAGAAATTTCTGACAAATTATTGTGTGGTTTTTTTAACAAAACATTTGGGGATTTTTTTAAGTATGAGGTCTGCTAATTTTGGTAAAATTGTGGGACAATTCGCCAATTTCAATATCAAAAAATTAAAAAAAAAATCCTAGATCTGAAAGGATGTAGCTTAGTTTGCAAGATTTGCACGTGGGGTGTGCACATACATATCCATCGGCCCCAATGTCCTGGAAATGGGATTTTGGCCACCCCCATGGCGCCGACCATCCGCCGTCGCCACA
>Ga0116231_10009987_pt1 | contig 15593 bp, 8 predicted proteins | sample S1TSphgellanicum_2_FD_89695 | JGI IMG/M metagenome (GOLD analysis project Ga0116231, IMG submission 89695) | Host-associated microbial communities from peat moss isolated from Minnesota, USA - S1T2_Fd - Sphagnum magellanicum MG | ecosystem: Host-associated > Plants > Peat moss > Unclassified...
ACGGCAGCGCGGGGCGCAGTTCCGTGCGGCAGGCTGCGGCGCTGGCCGCGGCCGTGGATGCGCTACGCAGTGGATTGATCGTCGCCCTGCGCGGCATCGGCGGTTATCAGTTGCTGTGCGATGCGGCCAACGAAGCGGCCGTGCTGCGACTGCGGCAGCGCAAAGGGCGACCTGCGAAGCCGTTCGCCGTGATGGTACCTTGGTCGGACGGAGACGGCTTGGGGGCCGCGCGCCGCTTTGCGCGATTGTCCCCCATTCTGGAGGCAGCGCTGTGCGATGCCGCCCGGCCCATCGTCATCGCGCCGCGGCTAGCGTCGGCGCGACTGTGCGCTGCCCTCGCGCCGGGATTGCGCGAGATCGGCTTGATGTTGCCGTATAGCCCGCTGCATCATTTGCTGCTGGACGATTTCGCGGGTGCTCTCGTCGCCACGTCGGGGAACTCGAGCGGTGAGCCGTTATTGACGGACCCCGACGAGGCCGAGCAGCGACTGCGTCACGTGGCCGACGGCTTTTTGCATCACGATCGGCCCATTGCGCGACCCGCGGATGATGCGGTGGTGCGGGTGGTAGCGGGAGTGGTGCGCCCGGTCCGTCTCGGTCGAGGCACCGCGCCGCTCGAATTGCGGCTCGAGACGGCCGTGGATCGGCCGATTCTGGCGGTGGGTGCGCACTCGAAGAATTGCGTCGCGCTGGCCATGGGCCACCGTGTCGTGGTCTCGCCGCACATCGGTGATCAGACGACGCCGCGCGGCGCCGCGACGTTCGCGCTGGTTGTTCGCGACCTGCAATCCTTATCGGGGATCCGCGCGGAGCGCGTCGTGCACGACGCTCACCCGCGCCTGGCGTCGTCGCGCTGGGCACGTGAATCGGGCCTGCCCGCGACGGCGGTTTGGCACCACCATGCGCATGCGAGCGCCGTGGCGGGGGAATATCCCAGTGCGGGGCCGTTGTTGTGCTTCACCTGGGATGGAGTGGGATTGGGACCCGACGAAACGTTGTGGGGAGGCGAGGCTCTGGTGGGACGGCCCGGTGCGTGGCGCCGCGTGGGCAGCTTTCGGCCGTTTCGGCTGTTGGGCGGTGACCGGGCAGCGCGCGACCCGTGGCGCTCGGCGCTCGCGCTGTGCTGGGAGGCCGGCATCGCGTGGGGCGAGGGCGAAGCGCGCGGCGGCGAACTCCTTCGGCGCGCGTTCGACGCTCGGGTCAACACGCCGGTGACGAGCTCGGTGGGTCGCCTGTTCGACGCTGCCGCCGCGTTGATCGGAGTTTGTCAAACCGCCAGCTACGAAGGGGAGGGGCCCATGCGATTGGAAGCGCTGTGCGACCCCGAGGATGCGGAACGGGTCATGCCCGTGCTCCTGCCGCTGGCCCGGGACGCGGCGGGACTGTGGCGCAGTGACTGGGCACCTTTGTTGATGGAGCTACGTGACGCCAATCAGTCGCCGGCCCGGCGCGCGGCGCGCTTGCACGCGTCCCTGGCCCATGCGCTCTTGAGTCAGGCACGCGCCATTCGCGATGAGTCGGGCATCAATCGAGTGGGACTCGCGGGGGGCGTGTTCCAAAATCGAGTATTGACCGAGGCGGTCAGCGCATTGCTCGGTGCATGCGGGTTTGAGGTACTCATACCCGAGCGCTTGCCGTTCAACGACGCGGCGATCAGTTTCGGTCAGATCGTCGAAGCGGCGGCGCTGCATGCCGCGCGCTGAGTTTCGCGACACGCACGTGAGTCTCGCCCATGGGAATGGCGGGCGCCTCACGCGCGAGTTGATCGACGAGGTGTTCGCGCCGGTACTGGACAATGCGTTGCTCGACACGCAGGCCGATGCGGCGACGCTGCCGGCGCCACCCGGACAGGAACTGATCGTCACCACCGACGGCTTCACGGTGAAACCCTTGGAATTCCCGGGCGGTAACATCGGCTCGCTCGCCGTGCATGGCACGGTGAACGACCTCGCCGTCAGCGGTGCGATCCCACGCTACATGACGTTGAGCGTCTTCCTCGAGGAGGGTCTGGAGATTGCCGTGCTGCGGCGGGTCGTGGATGCCTTGGCGCGGGCGGCGCACCGGTGCGGCGTGGCGGTCGTCGCCGGCGACACCAAGGTGGTCGGCCGCGGCGATTGTGACGGCATCTATTTGTCGACTACGGGTATTGGCTTCAAGGCGACGCGGGATCGCTTGGCGCTCGACCAAGTGCGCGCCGGCGACCAGGTGCTCGTGAGCGGGCCGATCGGCGAACATGGGGCGGCGGTCATGTTGGCGCGGCAGGAATTCGGGTTCCGCGGCGATCTGGCGTCCGATGCGGCCAGTGTGCTCGCCGAGTCGCAGGCGCTCATGCGCTTGGCGGGATTGCGCTTCATGCGCGATCCCACGCGCGGTGGGCTCGCCACCGTGGCGCACGACATCGCTCGCGCGACGCGTCTGGGCGTGCGCTTGGTCGAGTCACGCATTCCCGTCAACGACGCCGTGCAATCGGTATGCGAACTGCTGGGATTCGATCCTTTGTACCTGGCCTGCGAAGGGCGCTTGGTCGCGGTCGTGGCGCCGGAGACTGCGCGCGATGCGCTGGACGCGTTGCGCGCCGTGGCGCCGCGGTCCGCGCTCATCGGCGAAGTGACCGCGGATGGGCCGCCGGTCGTGCTGGAGACGGCATTTGGCGGCGAACGTCTGCTCGATGAATTGGAAGACGATCCGCTACCGCGAATCTGCTGAACGCGAGCGCGGCAAGGCTGCACTCACGCCCGTGCGTCTCATTTCGCCGTGGCCTCCGCCGGCGTTAGTATCCAATCCAGTAGTACATCGGTTTGGCCGGCCACCGGCTGTCCGTCGCGCGTCGCGGGCATAAACCCCGACGCGCGGATCGCGCTCACGCAGGCGCCGTCCAAGTCCGGCGAGCCGGTCGATTGCGTGACCTCGACCGAATCGACTTCACCGCCGGCGGTGACGGCGACATGCAGCAAGCATCGACCTTGTGCGTGCTGCGCGAGCGCGGCCGCGGGATAGTCGGCAGGCAGTACGTGCAGCGGACCGCGCGTGCGCAGCTGCGGGATGGCGGGGTCCGGCTCCACGGGAGGTCGGTCGTCACCGAGAGTCAGGCGGTTGAAGACCCAAGTGATGGGCAGGCGGGTCCACCCGCCGAGTTCGGGCTTGGTCGACGTTGGGACCTTGAGCTTTTCGCCGATGACGACGGACAGACATTCGTCGTCGATACGGGGATAGCCGCTGTTGGCGATGCGCTGGGCACCCTCGATGGTGCCGTCGCCGGCAAACCAAATGGACAGTAAACAGGATACGTACGGGACGTTGTTGGCATCCTTGCGCAGCGCCCAATCGAGCGCCCGCATACCGATTTTCCGGCTGAGTTCCGGAGTCAGTTCCACTTTGCCGTTCGGGTTCACGGTGGGCTCGGCCCGAGTCAGGCCCGACGCCAGCAGCAGGGCCGCCAGAGGCCATAGGTGCTGGCGCGGTCGGAATACCCTCGAGCCAGACCGATCACTGTTCGACATGATTGAGTCATCTCCTATGGAATCGTGCCAGCATCGTTGCGGCCCGAGCCTAGTCAGATTCCCCCGCCCATGTCCATGAAGTCGGCCGCGGTCAGCGGATGTGCAGTCACGGGATTCTTCAAGTGAGCCACCAAGCGATCGATCTGCAGGTTGATCTCGGGTACCGCCGTGATTTCCCACCAGGCGGGCCGGGTCAACGGTCCCAGCGCGAACAGCCAGGATGACGCATCGCCATAGCCGTCGATGACGGCGCAATCACGCGTCTCCACACCGACGCCGAGTGCATCGGGAATGGCCAGACCGCGGTCCCGCAACTCCGCGATGAGCGGAATGGCGATCTTCGCGAAATCTCCGCCGGGACCGGTGCAGTTGATGATGTGACCCGCCTTGAACAGCCGCGTGTCGCCGCCGCGCACGCGCAGCGTCACTTCGACCAGTCGACCCGCCGACCGGTATCCGGCGATCCGCCCAGGCAGCACTTGCAAAGCGCCCGTGCTCTGCAATTTCGCGAATGCGTCACTCACACGCGGCGGCATCCGGTGGCGGTGCACATCCCAGCGAGGTCGCAGGTGACGCAGGAATTGGCGGCGGCTCGACGCGCTCCATTCATTCCAGATCGTAAGCACGGCAGGGCGTGCGGCGTCGAATACGCGCTGCCACGCGATGCCGCGTGCGGCGGCCAGGTCGATCTGCTCGCGCATGATCTTGGTCAGCGCCCGAGCCGACGCCGGTATTTTGTCATGCAAGAACTCGGGCCAGGCGCCGCCCGCGGCATGGGTGCGCGGTATCAGACCGCGGCGTGATATGGCGAGCATGGCACCGCGATGGCCGCGCTGCGTCAGGCGCAAGGCCACATCGACGGTGGTGAGGCCGCTGCCGACCAAGAGCAGCGGCTCGTCGGGATCGACATCGCTGAAGGCATCCAGCGCCCACGGATCGGGAACGAAGAAACCGCTGTCGTACAGCCAGTCGTCGGGGCCCCCGGGCGGACGCGGTGGGAGATTGCCCATCGCGAGTACGACGATGTCGGCTCTTATTCGGCGACCATCCGTCAGCAACACGCCGCGCTCGTCGCTCAACAGACGAACCACCTCACCGCGCACGCTGGTCAGCCCCACCGGTGACTTGCTGTCGAGAGCCTCGTTGACGCGTTCTTCCACGTAGTCGCCGAACAGGCGCCGCGGCACGAAGGCCGCCGCGAGATCGAGCCCACTCTCGACCAATGCCTCGGCGATCGACGCGCGCCGGTGCTGCAGCCAGTCGGCAAAGGTGGGTGTGAGGCCAACTTCCATCCGGCTCACCGGCACATTGAGCACGTGATCCGGTCCACAGGCGCCGTACGCGACGCCGCGGCCCAGGCCTTTGTTGCGCTCCGCGATGACGATGCGCCACCCGGGGCACGCCCGGTGCAGCTTCAATCCGAACAGTGCGCCGCTGAACCCGCCGCCGACGATGACGACCGTTTTGGCCCCGGTGCCCGTGGCAACTCCGCTACTGCCGCTCATGAAAGCCAATGTTTGCGCATTCTCAATCTCGAGTGTCCGGATATTCGTGGAAACGGGGTTCCTAAGAGTACGAGACCCGGACCGGACGAATCATGCGGGCGGGGTTGGCGTGTCTTGAAGAAAACCATATGCAACAGGGGCGCAATTATGACAAGTAGTACATTCCGATTGGTGGCGGCGAGCGCGTTGCTCGGCATCATGGCACTGTCCGCCCGAGGACAAACCATTTCGCCGGCAACGGCCCCGGCTGCGGCTGCGGCTACGGCTGCGCCTGCGGCGCCCGCCGCGGCGAAGGCACCGCCCCAGGCTCGCCTGTCGCCCGAGTGGCTGCGTTTTCGGGAGGCTCTGCGTCAGGCCAAGCCCATGCCCATGCCCGATCTGGCCGGCGGAACGAGTTCGCCGACGCCGTCCGGCAACCTGCGCGGATTCGACGTGCGGACTCAAAAGTTCACTGAGATGGCGGTCACGCCGCCCTTCCTCGCGGCGGGTCCGCACAGCGAGCCGCAGCACTTCGGCGCGCTACCGGAGAAAACCGTGCGCAGCCTGTCGGGTGCGATTCCCGAGGCGCCGCCGGAAGGGATCAGCCTGCCGCGCGAGGGGACAGACAACGTCACCCCACACGACATCACGCCGACACCGCCGAGCCCCCTCGATTATCCCTATAGCTTTCCATTCAACTCGGAAATGCGCCTTCTCATGCGCTTCGTCGTGAGCGGCTTCCCGGATAAGTACTATTACTGCAGCGCGTCCGCGATATCGGATTATTGGGTATTGTCGGCTGGGCATTGCATCTATAACCACGATCCGCTCAATGACGGTAGCGGACGCGGTGCCAGTTATGCGGTGGAGATCTGGGCCTGGGCCGCGGAGACGGACGTCGTCGATCCAGTCGATCCCGATAATTGGGAGGACTATCCGTACGGCGTGGCCAAGATGACCGCTCAGTACACTTACACTGCGTGGCAAAACAATAGCGATTTCAACTGGGACTTCAGCTTCATTTCCCTCGACCGGCGCCTCGGCGACCATACCGGCTGGATGGGCCTGCAGACGAACAACCAAGTGCCCTCCTTGAATTTCGACGGGTATCCGGCGGAAGCACCGTACGTGCCGAGCGACAACCCTTATCAATATAAGGGCTTCGACACCAACAACGTCATCGCCTACACGTGCTGCCGGATCGAGATGGACGCGTTCACTTACGGCGGCCACAGCGGCGGCGGCGTTTGGTACTACGACGGCACGAACCGTTATATTCAAGGCGTCAACTCCACGTCGAACCGTGCCGGTTATGCCGAGGCGACTTTGTTCACGAACCAGACGTTAGCGGATCTCAACAACCTCATTGCGGGCTCTTCGCCTCCGACCGATCTCGCGCAGGTGATCGAGTACGTGTTCAACGGCACGTCGAAGGGGCTTCTAACCCCACAGGTGGCCGTCGGACAATCTCTGGGAGTAAAACTCAACGCCTTCAATGCGGGTTACAGTCCGGCGGGCGACACGACGGCCTACATTTATCTGACGACGGACGAGGCCAGCGTGACCAATGGGACCTATATCGGCTACGTGGATCTGGGCTATCTCGACACGTATCACGCCACGGTGCAGAACCAGTACATCACGATTCCTTCCTATATCCAGCCCGGTAATTATTATGTGGGTTGGGTCTTGGGTGCAGCCAATAGCACTTACGGTACGGACCAGACCTCGGCGATCATCACCGCCCAAACGGTGACCATCATCGCGCTGTCGGGTGTCTCGACGACACCGTCGAGTGTGACCGGTGGATCGACCACGACCGGAACGGTGTTTCTCACGGGCGCCGCGCCCTCGCCGGGCGTCGATATCGCGCTCTCGAGCAGCAGTGCGGCCGTCACGGTCCCGGCTTCGGTTCACATCAATACCGGCGCGTCGTCGGCGAACTTCGGCATCAGCACGTCTGCCGTCGCGGCGACGACCGGTGCGACCATCACGGCGAACGGTTCAGGCGTCACGCAGTCCACGACCGTCACCGTCAAGCCGCCGGCGCTCAGCGCGTTGGCGGCCGGAACGTCGGTCGTCGGCGGCGACAAGGAGACGGCGACCGTGACGTTGAACGGACCCGCGCCCAGCGGCGGGGCAAAGGTTACGCTGTCGAGTTCCAAGACCCAGGTCACCGTGCCGGCCAGCGTGACCGTCGCGGCGGGCGCGACCAGCGCGACGTTCACGATCACGACCAAGGCGGTCACTGCGCAAGTGACGGCGGCCATCAAGGCGACCTATGGTGGGGTCACCAAGACGTCGAACGTCAACGTCGTGGCGCTGGCGCTCAACTCGCTCAGTCTGTCGCCGACCGCCGTACTCGGCGGTGCCACATCCACGGCCACCGTGGTGCTCGACGGTGCCGTTCCCACCGGGACGGCGACGGTTGACATCACGAGTTCCAGCACCAAGGCGACGGTGCCGGCAACTCTGGCGATCAAGGCTGGCCTCTCTACCATCACGTTCCCGGTGAAGACCTCATCGGTGACGGCCGTGACCCAGTCGGCCATCACGGTGACCTATGGCGGCAAGACCAAGACCGCGACCTTGACGATCGATCCGGTCGAACCGAAATCGATGTCGTTGTCACCGTCGAACGTGCAGGGCGGTGCGACGTCGACTGCAACCGTGACCATCAACGGAGCGGCGGGAACCGCGGGTGCCAAACTGACGTTGTCGAGTTCCAAAACCGTCGCCACGGTGCCGGCGAGCGTGACGATCGCGGCCGGCGCGAAGACGGCCACGTTCAAAGTCACGACCAAGACGGTGACGACGAGTACGACGTCGTCGATCAAAGCGGTCTCGGGAACGTTCTCGGCCACCGCGACGTTGACCATTCGTCCTGAAGGATCAGCGCTCAAGTGATCCCCACACCGCCAGAGCAGGGTCCCCGGCTCTGGCGGTGTTTTAGCACGAGCCCCGTCGTGGTGAACGGCACGGTGTATATGGCACAGCGCACGCCGGACCCACTGAATTAGGTCCGGAGAACCCCAAGATCGTGGTGAGACTCGGCCGGCTGCGTTCAGCGCCCGAGCTGGCTCTCCACGTCATGCGCTTCTTGATTGCGTTGCTGCGCGCGCAATGCATCGGCGAGCAGCCGTAAGGCTTGATTCTGCGCGGCGTGGTCGCCGCTCGCCAGCGCCAGCGCCTTGCGGCCGCAGCCCTCGGCTTGGTGCGCATCGTTCTCGGCGAGGCGCAGCCGCCCGCGTTCGACCCAGAGCAAGGGATTGTTCGGCTCGATGCGCAGCGCGCGATCGAGCGTCGACGAGGCACCGTCGAGATCGCCGTGGGCCATTAGTGTGTGCGCTTGAGTCACGAGGGAGCGCGTCGCGGGAGAGAGGTGATTCTCACGCTGCGGCGCCGGTGCGCGCGGCGGCGGGTTCACGCTGGGTGGGTTCGGCATGGGCGCGGGGGCGGGCGGTGGCGCGGTGGCGCTGCCGCTTGAAGTCGGGGCAGGTCGGGGCGGCAGCGACGCGCGCGGCGCGGGCGCCGGGCAGCCGCTGAGCAGCGCGGCCGCGCACGCGGTAGCAGAAAAAAGAGTGGTCAGCCGCATCAATGAACGATGTTCTTGAGCCATGTCTTGAGCTTGTCACCCACAGAGGTCTTGTTGGCCGTCGCAACCGGTCCAGTCCCCGACGTACGGGCACCCGCGGCGGCTTTGGTACCGGCCGGTATTTTGGCGCCCGCCGCCAGCGGGGCACCGGCCGGCGCGCCGGGTGCGACATTGCAAGCCGACATGGCTGGCAGCACGGTATTTGCCGGCACGGCGACGAGCACCGCGTCCGCGCTGCAGGCCGGCGTCGTCTCGCGGCCGTCGGCGAAGGCGATCCAGCGGTCGTCGATGCCGTCGGGCGGCACCGGTTGGAAGGAACTGGACTTGAGCGCGGCCATGGTGTCGGCCCATACGGGCAGCGCGCCGACGGCCCCCGTCAGTCCCGTGATCTGGTTGTCGTCGTAGCCCACCCACACCACGGACAGGTAGCTCCCCGTGAACCCCGCGAACCAACTGTCGCGCGTGTCCGAGGACGTACCGGTTTTACCCGCCACGATGAGGCCGCGTGGCAAGCGGGTGGCGACACCGCGGCCGGTGCCGTGGGTGGTGACCAGCGTCAGCATGCGGTCCAGTTGGTACACGGCGCCCGGCGGCGCGGCCTCTTCGAGCTGCACCTTGAAGCTCTTGAGCGGCCGGCCTTGCTCGTCGAGCACCGCGCGCACGGCGCGCAGCCGTGCGCGGAAACCGCCGTTGGCGAGCGCCGTATACACCTCGACCACCTCGAGCGGCGTCATTTCCACGGTACCCAACAGCAGCGACGGATTGAGCATCGGCGGCGTCTCGAGCCCCAGATGCTGCAGCGTTTCGGCCACCCTGGGCAGACCCACGTCCAGTCCGAGGCGCACCGTCGCGGCGTTGAGGGATTCCGCCAGGGCGCGCGCGACCGGTACAGGGCCGTTGAACACGTGTTCGAAATTCTGCGGCGCCCAGACGCTGCCGTCAGCGAGCTTGATCTCGATCGCGGAGTCGTCGATCAGCGTGGCCGCGTTGTAGCGGCCGGTCTCGAGCGCGGTGAGGTAGACGGCGGGTTTCACCAGTGAGCCGATGGGGCGGCGCGCATCGAGGGCGCGGTTGAAGCCGTCGGTGGCGAACTCGCGGCCGCCCACCACCGCCACCACGTCGCCGCTGTTCGGCTCGGCAACGATCACGGCACCTTCGAGGTTGGCGCCGCGCCGGCGACCGGCGGCATCGAGACGCTTCAATTGCGCCGCCAAGGCATGTTCGGCCGCGGCCTGGGCGCGCGGGTCGAGGCTGGTATATACCGAGAGTCCGGCGGCCGCCAGGTCGGCCTCGGCATAGTCGCGTTTCAAATGTCGGCGCACCAGGTCGAGATAGGCGGGAACGTAGCTGCCCCCCGGGGACCGCAGATTGAGCGGCGCGGCGGCGGCGCGCTTGGCCACCGCCGGATCGATCAGGTGCGCCGCGGCGAACTCCTGCAGCACGAGGTTGCGCCGCGCGCGCGCGCGGTCGGGGTGGCGGCGCGGGTCATAGTAGGACGGTCCCTTGACGAGGCCGATCAGCAACGCCAAGTCACCGGGCTCGAGTTCGGCGAGGGGCCGCGCGAAGTAATACTCGCTGCCCAAGCCAAAACCATGAATGGCACGGGCGCCGTCCTGGCCCAAGTACACCTCGTTCAAGTAGGCGACGAGGATTTCCTCCTTGGAGAAGTGTGCCTCGAGGCGCAGCGCCATGACGGCCTCGGTGGCCTTGCGCGCGGCCGTTTGTTCGTCGGACAAAAAATAGTTCTTGACCAGCTGTTGCGTGAGCGTGCTGCCGCCCTGGACGACGCGGCGCGCGCGCAAGTTGGCCCACGAGGCGCGCAGAATGCCGAGCACGTCCACGCCTGGATGCTCGTCGAAGCGCCGGTCCTCGATCAATTTGATGCCGGCACGCAGCAGCGGCGGCACGTCGGTGGGCGACAAGACCAGGCGGTCCTCACCGTGAATGGGGAACACGCTGCCGATGATGGGAGGATCGAGCCGGAATACAGGCAGATCGGTGCCAGCGATTTTTAGCGCCGTGATGGCGTTGCCATCCGCGCGAATCGAGACCCGCTCGGGTTCGCGCAGTTCGTCGATGAAGCGCACGCGGCGCGTATGCACATCGAACGCGTCCGCGCTGCGCCGATAGCTGCCGGGTGCCGCGGGATCACCGCTGTGATAGTGCAGACGGCGCAGTTCCTGGTCTAGATCGTCCGCGGTAACCGGTGCCCCGACATACAGTTCGAGCGGTGCGGCATACACGCGCGCGGGCACCGACCAATGTCGGCCTTTAAATTCCTCGGTCACCACCCGGTCGAGGTGCACTACCCAGAGCGAGATGCCACCCACCGCGAGCGCCACTACGACTAAGGCGGCGAAAGCCACTTTGCGCCACCGACGGCGCTTCGATCGCCTCGTTGGCGCACTTTTCATGGGCCGCGCGCCGTCAGTAACTGGCTACGGTCCTGCCGTTCTGATCGATGCTTTCGAGGCTCACGTCGAATCCCCACAGCTGTCGCAGATGCTTCAGCGTTTGCGTGGCCTCGTGCTTCGCCAGCAACTTGCCGTTGTAGCTTTGATGGTGCAGCACGAGCTTGCGGTCGGTGTCGTGGGCATAGCGCACGACCGAGATCTCAGGCATGGCCGATTCGAGGCGGTAAGCCGCGGACAGTTGGCTGCGGATGGCTTTGAATCCCTCGGGCCCCGCCGTATCGGTCACGGTCCAGTGGTCGAGCCCTTCACGGGTGTGGATGTTCATCAAGCGAAAATCCCGGACCAGCTTCGGCGTCAGGAACTGGAGGAGGAAGCTTTCGTCGCGGTAGTTCTGCATGATGTCATGGAACGTGTCGAGCCAATCCTTGCCGGCGACATCCGGCAAATACTCGCGGTCCTCGTCGGTGGGGCTTTCGCAAACGCGCTTGATTTCGTTCCACGCGGCGAAGCCGAGCGCATAAGGGTTCAGCGACGAATATTCCCGTTGCCGGATGACGTTGGTGTGCGAGTGCAGGCATTCCAGCAGGATGCCCTGATCGATCTGGCCGGCATCGTACATGTCGTTGATGAGCCGGTGATGCCAGAAAGTGGCCCACCCTTCATTCATGACCTGGGTCTGGCGCTGCGGGTAGAAATATTGGGCGATCTTGCGCACGATGCGCGCGAGTTCGCGCTGCCAAGGCTCGAGCTTGGGCGCGTGCTTCTCCAAGAAGTAGAGCAGGTTCTCTTCGGGATTCGCGGGGAACACCGTGTCGGCCTTCGCCGCCTTGGCGCTTTGCGGCACCAGGCTGTAGTACTCGGCTTGACGCATCGTCTCCTGGGCCAGCGACAGCCGTTTGGCCTGTTCCGCCCGCTCCTTGCGCGTGTCGAGCCGGCTCGGCCGCTTGTACTTATCGAGTCCTTGATCGCGCAGGGCATGCAAGGCATCCAGGGTTTGCTCGACCTTGTCCGCTCCATAGCGCTCTTCGCAGTCGGCGATGTAGTTTCTCGCGAACAGCATGTAATCGAGTATGGCGTCGGGCTGGGTCCATTGGCGGAAGAGATAGTTGCCCTTGGAGAAACTGTTGTGCCCGAAGCAGGCGTGCGGAATGACCAACGTTTGCATCGCGAGCGAATTATCTTCCATCAAGAACGCGATACAGGGGTCCGTGTTGATGACGATTTCATAGGCCAGCGAGTTGGCGCCCGAGCGGTAATTGGCACTTTCAATCAAATAGTGTTTGCCAAAGCTCCAGTGCCCATAGTTGACCGGCAGGCCGCTCGAGACGTAACTATCGAGCATCTGTTCGCTCGAGATCACTTCAAGCTGATTGGGAAAGGTGTCGAGCCGGTAGTGCGCGGCATGCCGTGCACAGATTTGTTCGATCGCCAGCAGGTCATCCAAGGTCCACTCGCTGCCGCTGAGCTTGTGTACGCCCTCGCCCTGGACGGTCGTTGGGCCGTCCGGCGGGTCTTTCACTGGGGCGCCTTCCATCGGGATTCAATTCTCCCTTTGGAACAATTTGGCGAGCGCGGGGTAGACCTCGTTGCGGGCGCTCACCGTGGCCATGTTGAAATGATCGCTCTCGATCGATCGATATGCCGCCCATAGACTCGTGGTGCCATGCACGGGCCGGTCACCTACCTCGGCATACACGAAGTAGCGCGAGAACGGCAGCAGCTGGGTATAGAGGTAGGCCGAGGATTCGGTGGAGTCGCCACCGAAGGAGTCGCCATCGCTCGCCTGAGCGCCGAAGATGTTGTAGTGGGACGCCGGAAAGCGCGCATCGATGATTTCGTTCATCTTTGCGAGCGCCGACAGCACCTTGGTGCTACCCGCCTGGGTGCCGTTGAAGAACGTGTCTTCGTCGACCTCCTGGGCTTGATCGGTGTGGCGGATGAACACGAGGTCGACCTTCTTGTACTTGCGCGTCAAGAACAGATACAGCAGCGTGAAAAACCGCTTGGCCAGGTCTTTGCGTTTTTCGTCCATGGACGAGGACACGTCCATGAGGCAGAACATGACGGCGGCCGTGCACGGCTTTTGAACCTCGATGAGGCTGCGATGCCGCAAATCGACCGGGTCCAGGAACGGAATTTCCGGTGTCTCTTCGCGTAGTTCCTTGAGCGCGAGTTCGGCCGCGGTCACGCGCGCGGGAATCGCGCTGGCACGCGCGAGTGCGAGTTCGGCTTCCGCTTCGGCGAGCGCCTCTTCGAGTTGCGCCTCGGCGGCGATGCGCCGGCCAATGGAGGCTTTGAACGTACGCACGACGCACACACTGCCGGGATTGCCGTAGCGGACGACGCCGCCACGCCGAAAGCGGCTTTCGTCGATTTGCATCAGGTCTTTCTTGACCAGGGGCGGAAGTTCGAGTTCATCGAAGAGCAGAGAGAGATATTCTTCGCGGGACAGGACGAAGCGGAACGAGTCTTCCTCGTCGGCTTGGCCATCGCCCGCACCTTGGCCCCCGCCACGACCTTGGGCCGGGTTGTGGGGGATTTTATCGCCCACTCGATACTGGTCGTTACCCGGAATGATGCGGCCGGTCTCGCCCGATACGGGATCCAATGCAAAGCGGGGTTCGGTGACGTCCTTGCGCTCGAGCGTGACCTCGACGGCCTTGTCCGTGTCCTTGAGCTTGTGGCGGGCAACCAACTTGTCGACTTCGGCCTTCAAAGCGCCGTCGAGCCGCTTCAATACGCGCTGCCTGTTGGCGGTGCTCTTGCCCTTCTGCGCTCGGCGATCAACTATGACGCTGGTCACGGTCTGGTTTCCGGTTGTCGGCTGCGGCTCACTGCCTTCTAGCCATTGTCCACCATTCTACCTGACGACGCACTTGTGTCGGAGTGTGGCCCCGCGCTTGCATGCGCGCAATGAAGGCTTGGTGCTTCTTTTCGTCCTCCGCGCTGCCTTTCGCGAAGTAGGACACAACCGGCAGTAAGTCGTCTGTTGCCGCAAACATACGCCTTTCGATGACCTCCCGCAGCTTCTGGTAGCTGGTCCAGACCAGTTTAGCCCCACCGGTCTTGTTTTGCGCACGCAGCACGTGGTTCACGATTTCGTGCCGGAAGTCCTTCGGATTGCCGATACCGGCCGGCTTTTCCATCTTTTCGAGCTCGGAATTGAGTGCCGACTTGTCGAACGCGACTCCCGTGGCCGGGTCCACATAGACCTCCTCCTGGATCCAAAAGTCGGCAAAAGCAACATATCGGTCGAAGAGCTCCTGGCCGTAGTCCGCATAAGATTCAAGATAAGCCGCCTGAATCTCCTTGGTCAGTTCCTCAAGATAGCGGGGAATCAGAAACTCCTTCAAGTGCACGGTGCACGCTTTTTGTACCTCGGGAGTAAAGTCGGATGCGCCGATGCTCTCCTCGATGACCTTCAACAGCGTCACCGGGTCTGCGGATTCCTCGGAGGGATCCCGGTTGAACGCCTTGGAAATGAGCTTGAAAGCGTAACGGGTCGAGAAACCGCTCATTCCCTCGTCATGTCCCGCCATTTCCCGGTACTCGGCGACGCTTTTGGCCTGTGGGTCGGATTCGCGCAGATTTTCACCGTCGTAGACCCGCAGTTTGGAATAGATACTCGAATTGGCCGGCGTCTTCAACCGCGACAGCACCATGTAGCGCGCCAGCATGGGCAGCGTGCCAGGCGCGCATGGGGCCTTCGCCAGGGTCGATTCCCGGAGCAGCTTCTGATAAATCGCCACCTCCTCGGTGACACGCAAGCAGTAAGGCACCTTGACGATGCAGATGCGATCGAGGAAGGCTTCATTGTCCTTGTTGCTGCTGAATTTCTTCCACTCGCTCTCGTTCGAGTGGGCGAGCACGGTGCCCTGATAGGGCATGGCACCAAAGCCTTCGGTACCCTTGAAGTTGCCTTCCTGAGTCGCCGTCAGCATCGGATGCAGCACCTTGATCGGTGCTTTGAACATTTCCACGAATTCGAGCAATCCCTGCGTCGTCAGACACAGGCCGCCAGAATAACTATACGCATCAGGATCGTCCTGACTCAACTTGCTCAGCTTGCGCATGTCGACCTTGCCGACCAGCGAGCTGATGTCTTGGGTGTTTTCGTCGCCCGGTTCGGTCTTGGCCACCGCGATTTGGTTGAGGACCGACGGAAAGATGCGTTGTACGCGGAAGCGTGACAGATCGCCCTGGTAGGTCTGCATGCGCTTTTGCGCCCACGGACTCGACAAACCCGTGAGGTATCGCGGACTGATGCCGTATTCGCCCTCGAGGCGCGCGCCGAACACCTCCGGATTGAACAAACCGAGCGGCGATTCGAGCAGCGGACTGCGTTCGCCCGTATCGCCGTCGACGAGGGTGTAAATGGGATAGCGTTCCATCAAGCTCTTCAACTTGATGGCGAGCGTGCTCTTCGCGCTGCCGACGGGTCCCAAGAGGTACAGCACCTGCTTGCGCTCTTCGAGACCCTGTGCGGCATGCCGGTAGAACGACACGATTTCATCGATGATGCCACCTTCCATTCCGTAGAAGTCGGCGAACGCATCATAGAGCTTCAAGGTTCGGTTGCCGAACAAGCGCAGCAGCCGCG
>Ga0116231_10009988_pt1 | contig 15584 bp, 10 predicted proteins | sample S1TSphgellanicum_2_FD_89695 | JGI IMG/M metagenome (GOLD analysis project Ga0116231, IMG submission 89695) | Host-associated microbial communities from peat moss isolated from Minnesota, USA - S1T2_Fd - Sphagnum magellanicum MG | ecosystem: Host-associated > Plants > Peat moss > Unclassified...
CGCGGGCGCCTGACCCTGGCCGTGGCCGTTCGGCATCTGATGCCGGAAGAACTGCGACAAAGGATCATCGCCCCCGTTGTCCTTCTCCGGCTTCTCCACGACGCTGATGTTCACGACCGAGGGCCCGCTCTGGGCGACGAGTTCGGAGAAATCCGGCAGACCGGTGACATGCACGGGGGCGGCGCTGACCGCCGACGGGGAGGAACCCGAGACGGCGGCCGTGTCCGCGCCATGGGAGGCATACGCTTCGGCGTTCGAGCGTTGATGCACCACGACGACCACGAGAACTGCCGCGACCGCAGCCAGCGACCAGGTTCTGATACTGCCCATGTAATCCCTACCTCTGTGCCAAAAGCGACCGAATGTATGCCAAAAACAACGCAATATGCCCCTAAGGACCGGGAAATGGAGGCCTTGGTTTCGATTTTCCAGAGCTCTCGCACATATATTTCATGTTACCGGCCTTACATTGCACCATTAGACAATAAATGACGAGCCTTCAATGGTTGACAGTCGGTCGAGTGCGCCGGTCGTGATCGTGGTCGGAGGGGACCAGAAACGGCTGCAATGGTTGAATCACCACGTTACCAGTCACTGGCCAGAAGCCCGGGTGACTACCGTGGACCCCCGCCATGGCGCTTCCTTGAGCCGGATCATCGAGGATAGTGACCCCGACGCGCTCATTCTGCAAATCGACTTCGGCGCGGAAGCATCCGCGAGCCGTGGCATCGGCCAGCTGCAACAGCTCCTCCAAGGGCGGCCCGGACTGTACTGCATCGTTCTCGCCGAGCGCGGTGACGAATGGACGGCGGTTCGCTCGCTCAAAGTCGGGGCGGCCGATTACCTGCCGGTGGCCGGGTTGACGAGGGAGGCACTCCTGACGGCGGTGGGCGAGGCGGCGCGGCGCCGCGGGGATGCGCAACGCGTCGTGGAGGCGCTGGACGACGATGCGGCCGAACAGGCCCAGGTCGCCGTGCCCGGCTATCTGATCCTCAAGGAGCTCTCGACGAGCAATTTCTCCTCGGTCTATCTGGCACGCAGCGAGCGCATGCGCCGCAACGTCGTACTCAAGGTCATGCGTCGCGGGGAAACTCAACGCGAGCGCGAGGATGCGGAACGCTTCCAGCGCGAGTACGAGATCATCTCCAGCGTCGCCCACCGTTCGATCGCCGAGATCTACGATTTCGGGAGCCTTCCCGAGCATCTGTACCTCGCAATGGAATACTTTCCCTGCGGCGATCTGCGGGAGCGCATGCGTAATCCGGTCAGCGTCGCCGAAGCCTACTATTATCTGCGCACGATCGCCGCGGCCCTGCGGGTCATTCACGTGTTCGGCATCCTGCATCGCGACCTCAAGCCGGCCAACGTCATGCTGCGCGAGGACAACGCGCCGGTGCTGATCGATTTCGGTCTCGCGCGGCGCGCAATCGACGAAGGCGCGGTGACGGGCGCCGGACAGGTGCTCGGCTCGCCCTATTACATCAGCCCGGAACAGGCCCAAGGCCAGGTCGTCGATGGTCGCACCGACCTCTACAGTCTCGGTGTGATGTTCTACGAGATGCTGACCGGCAACAAACCCTACCTCGGCCGCAGTGCAATCGCGATCATGGAACAGCATTCGTCCTCGCCGATTCCGCGTCTGCCGGAGGCATTGGCCGGGCAACAGGCGCTGCTCGATCGCTTGATGGCGAAGAATCCCAATGCGCGCTACGCGTCGGCCGACGAGTTGCTGGCGGATCTGGATCCCTCGCTGGTCGAGGTGGCATGAACCCTGTGACCGCCGTCACAGGCGCGGCAGCGGCGCAGGCGCTCGCGACGACGGCTTGTGACACCCATCCTCCCGGGGCGCGCCCCGCTTTGGCAGTCTGATGCTCATGTTCATCTCGAAAAAACAGCACGGCAAAGACCTGCAGGCGATGCAGGCCGCCAGCAACCGCCTGATCGAGGCAATCCTCAACCATGTGAGTCAGGGAGTCTTCCTGCTCGATGCCCGTGACCGCATCCTGCAGCCGGTTTCGCGCGCGATGTCGACGCTCTTTCGACGGCGCGATTTTTCGAATCTGACGTTCGAGCGGCTGCTCAGTCCCGTCATCGACCCGCAGACCCTGGTCGATGTCTGTGCGACGCTCGCGAAGATGCGGCTCGCCAATACGAGCGGCGAGATCGCCTCCACGCAGGGAATGCAGGAAATCGAGGTGCGTCTGCCGCGATCGGACGACACGGTCGACATCGCCTATTACGCCTTCGATTTTTTCCAGATCGAGATACCCGGCCAGCTGCATGCCTGGATGGTACGGGTCACCGACCGAACCCTGCTGGTCCGGCAGGGGGAAGAGCTGGAGGAGTTGCGCCCGCAGCTGGCCGATGCACACCCCGAGATCCAAGATCTGCGTGCGCAACTCGCAATGCAATCGGACGTACTGCGCAGCGTCATGCAGGAGGGGCGCATCCACTTCGCCGCCGCCGTCAAACGCAGCGGCAAAGCCATGAAGGCGATCAACGCCATCCTGAAGAAGCCGGCCCGGGAGGAGGCGTCCTTCCGGCAGAAGCTGGAGGAGATTTCCTTCGAGGTCACCGAAATCCGTCGTGAAGCAGAGGCCCTGCAAATCGGCGCGATGGAGTCGGCAGCCCGATCGTTCGAGGAATCGCTGCAGGATCTGCGTTCGCGGGTCAGCCTCAGCGGCAACGACTTTTTGCCGCTCGCGGTCCGCCTGGACGAACTCTTCAGTCAATATACGCAGTTACGCTCCTTGACCAGGACGGCGGTGGCGCAGCATGCGAAGCCCGCGATCGCCCCCGCGGCGCGCATGACCGACAACGGCACCGAAATCCTGCAAGCGCCGCAGTTCATCGCGCAACAAGCCCTGTTGTCGCAGCCCGACCCGCTTGCGCAGCACGACTCCGTGGCACCGCAGGAGACCGAGGAAGCGCAATCCGCCGAAGACGAACTCCCGCCGGTACCGACGAGCACGGCGCCGGCCGGCAGCCTCGAGAGCAGCCTCGCTGCCTTGACCGCACACGTTGCCGCGGAGTGCGACAAACAGGTGAACTTCACCTGCGTCGGCCTCCATAAAGTGCCGGCGATGTATCAGTCGTCGGTCAAGAACATCGCCATTCAATTGATTCGAAACGCCGTGATTCACGGGATCGAAACGGCCGCGGAGCGCGAAGAACTCGGCAAGCCGCCGGAAGGCCGGCTGTCGCTGCAGTTCAGCGCGCTGCCGGACGGCAGCTTCGAACTGCGCTTCCGGGACGATGGCCGGGGCGTGGACCCGGTTCAAGTGCGAAAAACGGCCGTCGAGCGCGACTTGCTCACGAGCGAGGCGGCCGGTCGTCTGAGGGACCGACAGGCGATCAAGCTGATATTCAAAGAGCGGTACACGACTCTCGCCACCGGGGATGCCGCCGCGACGAACGGCGCCGGCCTGTCGTTCGTGCGCCGCTACGTGCACGACGTCGGCGGCAAAATCGCGCTGGCCAGCGAAGTGGGAAAGGAGACGCGCTTCAAGGTCAGTTTACCGCCGGCCGATGCGGAGGCCGAGGGACTGCGGGCCGAAGTCGCCTAGAGGATGGTCTCGCGCACCGTATCCGGGTTCGCCGGATCGTGCAGACTGCTGTTGAACGAAATCAACACCATCGGCGAGGAACCCGTGTTGCGGTAGGCGTGGACCACCGGGCGGTATCGTGAAGCGCCAGGTTTCCCCCGCGGGCACCGCGACGTCGCGGATACCATCCGATTCCTTCAGTCTGACGAGACAGGGCCCGACGACCGCGGTCACTTCGATGGAACCGGGATGGCTGTGGTTGCCGCGGACCGCGCCCGGCTCGCTCAGGACGACGTGCACGTTCTTCTGGGCCGCCAGTCCCCGATCGTCCAAGGGTTCGAACAGCATTCCGCGGGAATCACGAAACGCCGGCAGCGTCTCGATCTGAGTTCGTTCCTCTTTCAAGTTCATCTGCCTCCGCGATCAGCAGCCAGTATTCTTTGTCGGCGGCGGGCCGCCGCCACGGCCAGGGCCGCCGCCACGACGGCATCGGGCCCGCCGAGTGCACCCCCGCCGCCACTGCTCGGGGCCGTGACCGTGAGGGTTGCCGAAGCCGGACTGACGTTGCCGCCTGCGGGAGCGGTCGTCAAGGCGTTGACCGCCAGCGCGACCGGATAGCTCCCGGATGCAGCGGCGCTCGCGGCGACCGTCAGGGAACAATTACCGCCGGCCGGTATATTGGCATTGGCGAGTGCGATCGACGCCGAGCCGAACGTGGCCGCAACGCCGGCACCGCCGCAGGTCGTCGTCCCGGCCGGGGTCGATGCGATCGTCAGCCCCGCGGGCAGGGCCGCGTTGAAACTCGACTGCGTGAGCGCGTAAGGATTCGGGTTCGTCAGCGTGATCGTCAGGGTCGAGGCAACGTTCTTTGCGACGCTCGCGGGCGCAAAGGACGCCGACAGCGTCGGCGCCTGGGGCGTCACGGTCAGCGCCCGCGGACACGCGGTCGCACTGGTGCCGGATGCCACCGTCGGCGCCGTACTCGTCGCCGAGTAGCTGCCGGCGCTGTCGCGGATCGTCACCGTTTCGACATCGACGTTGCCGGCACTGTCGGTGAGGGTCAAGACGAGCGTGCCGCCGCCGCTGGGGTTCACCGTCACCTTGGCGGTCGAGGCACCCGCCGTGATCAGGCTGCTCGGGGTCGCGGTCCAGGCGTAACTGGCGATACGTAGCGACGTGGGCGTGGGGTTCGCGAGCGTCGTCGGATCGCAGGCCGCCACGCTGGCGCTCGCATCGAGGACGCCGCCCGCGGTGAGGGGATTCGCCAGCGCGATGACGCCGATCGGCTGCAGCGCGGCCAGCACCGCCTTGTGCGCATTGACCATGCCGCTGCCGCACTGCCCGGAGGGCGGGCAGGCGCATTCGCCGCTGGTCGGATCATTGCTGGGACAGACGGCCAAACCGCCGGTGTTGGCAGGAAAAGCCGTCGCGCTCGATTCGAGCCGCGCGACCAATTGCGCAGGCGCCAGATTCGCGTTCACCGAGCGCATCAGGGCGGCAATCCCGGAGACGATGGGCGTTGCGAAGCTCGTGCCGAGATTGACGTTATCCTCGTTCGTATAGGAATCGATGCCGGGAACCGTCTGACCGAGATTCGTCGTCGTGTCGATCGAACGCAAACAGTCGCCGCTGCCCTGGATACAATTACCGGCCGGGGCGGACACGCCGACCTCGGCGCCGAAACTGCTGTAACCGACCTTCGTGCCGACATTGCGCAGGCCCGCGACGCCGATGAGCCCGGGCACGAGCGGACTGCAATTCGCGGGGGCCGCGACCGGCGCCGCTGACCCGGGCGTACCGCCGTTACCGGCGGCGGCGACGACCAACACGCCGAGCGTGGCGGTGACCTGTCCGAGGACGGACTGGTAATCGCTGGGACAGGTACCGCTGCCGCCGAGACTGAGATTGATGATGTCGGCGGGATACGGATTGTCGGGCACGCCGGTCACCGAAAGGCCCGCGGCCCATTGCACGCCCGTGAGGATGTCGGAATCGTAGCCGCCGCCCTTGCCGAGCGCGCGCACGGGTAAGATCCATGCGCCCCAACTCATGCCGGCGACGCCGGTGTCGTTGTTCGTGATCGCGCCGTAGACACCCACCACGCGGGTACCGTGCCACGTGCTGTTGCTCGTCTGGTCGCCGGAGAACAAGGCGTTCGAGAGGTCCGACGTACTGATCCAATCACCGGGATCCGAAGGATCCGGATCCCAGCCGTCGCCGTCGTTGGCGATCAAGTAGGTTCCGAGGGCGTCTCCCGCCGAGGAGTAATCCTGGCCGACGAAATCGTATCCGGGAAGCAGCCGACCACCGAAGGCTGCCCCCAAACTCGCGGGTCCCGCCCGCAACAGGTCCGGATGGTCGAAACGCACGCCGGTGTCGACGTCGGCGACGACGATCCCGGTGCTGCCCGTCGTGATGTTCCAAGCCGACACCGCATCGGTGGCCGCGAGATCCATCGTGGAATTTCCTTCCAAAACGATCGGCGTCGCACTCGGGGTGTTCAAGTACCACTGCCCGGTCCCGGGCGGGGAAGCCGACGGCGTCGGTGTGAACAAGGGATCATTCGGCAGCGCGAGGACGTACCGGCGTGCATCGACATCGGCGAATGCCACCGCCGAATCGCCGCGCAGCCGGGCGAGCAGCGTGCTCACGGCATCGCCATAGAGCATCTGCGGCAGCAGCAGCAGGTGCATGCTCGGCGTGAGTTGACGAGAACCGGCGAGCGTCAGTTGCGTGCGCCGCCCCAGGGCCGCGACGTCCGCCGCGTTCGTGTTCGCCTGCAGCACCGCGACGGCCGGCCTGCCGCGCCGTTGCACGACTTTTGTCACCGCGTTGTCGGCCGTGGCGCGAAAACCCACGATGATGCGTTGCGCCTGCGGTCCGAGACTCGGAGGCTCGCGCGCCACCGGATTGTTCTCTACCGTACCAGCGAGTGCGGTGACGGTCCCCAAAAGAAGACAGATCCAGCCAACGAACCGCCCCATGATCATCGTTCTCCCGACGCTCAGCAACTACCCCCGGACTCCGGGTAGAATGCCGCAATTCGGCGATCAAATGTGTGAGGGGCATCGAGATGGGTTACGACGATCGACAGTTTTACATCGACGGGCAGTGGGTCGATCCCGCCCGCCCCGCGGATTTCCAGGTCATCAATCCGGCAACCGAGGCTCCCGCGGGCGTGATTTCCATGGGCAGCGCCACCGATGTCGATCGGGCCGTCGCCGCCGCCAAACGCGCCTTCGAGAGTTATTCCCGGACCACGCCCGCCGAGCGGCTCGCGCTCATGGAGCGGATCCTTGCCGCCTACAACGCCCATTACGACGAGATCGCGCAGGCCATATCGGTCGAGATGGGCGCGCCGATCACGCTCGCGAAGGGCTCGCAGACGCGGATCGGCGTCGGTCACATCAGCGCGATGATCGAGGTATTGAAGACGTTCAAATTCGAAGAGGCGCACGGGAGCATCCGGCTCGTCCAGGAACCGGTCGGCGTCTGCGCCTTGATCACCCCGTGGAACTGGCCGATGAACCAAGTGGCGGCCAAGGTCGTGCCGGCACTCGCGGCCGGGTGCACCATGGTCCTCAAACCCTCCGAGTTCTCCCCCTTCAGCGCGATCCTCTGGGCCAAGGTCATGCACGAAGCCGGCGTTCCGGCGGGCGTATTCAATCTGGTCAATGGCGATGGCATCCACGTGGGCGCACCGCTCGCGTCGCACCCGGATATCGACATGGTGTCCTTCACCGGTTCGACCCGAGCCGGCACCGAGGTCGCCAGGGCGGCGGCCGCTTCGGTCAAACGCGTCCACCAGGAACTCGGCGGGAAATCGCCGAACGTGCTGCTCGATGACGCGGATTTCGAGAAGGCGGTCAAGCAGAGCGTGCTGCACGTGTTCCAGAACTCCGGTCAATCTTGCAACGCGCCGACGCGCATGCTCGTGCCAGCCGGCAAACTGGCCGAAGTCGAGCAGATCGCCAAGCGGGTCGCAGCCGCCGTGGTCGTCGGCGACCCGTCGTCCGACCGTACCAATGTCGGCCCCGTGGTCTCGAAGCTGCAATTCGAGCGCGTCGAGGGTTACATCGAGAAGGGCATCGCGGAGGGTGCGCGCCTGATCTGCGGCGGCGCCGGGCGGCCCGAGGGCCTCTCGACGGGTTACTATGTCAAACCCACGATCTTCTCCGGCGTCAACAATCAGATGACCATCGCACGCGAGGAAATCTTCGGACCCGTCCTTTGCATCCTGCCCTACGAGACCGAGGAGCAAGCCATCCAGATCGCCAACGACACGCCCTATGGGCTCGCCGCCTACGTTTGGTCGCAGGACAACGTGCGGGCTCGACGAGTCGGCAGCCGGATACGGGCCGGACAAGTGTCCTTGAACGGCAACTACGGCGACATGCGTACGCCGTTCGGCGGCTTCAAGATGTCGGGCAACGGGCGCGAATATGGCGAACACGGTCTGCGCGACTTTCTGGAAGTCAAAGCGGTCATCGGCGTTGACGCCGCCTGAGGCCTGCCGGCTCGCCGCAACACCAGGTCGCGGTGGCTGACCTACCCGTTCTGCGGCTGGAGCGACTGGCCAAACGCTACAGACCGGATCGCCCGGCGATATTCGAGGGCTTGGACCTCTCGCTGAACCCGGGCGAGTACCTCGCGATCATGGGCGAGTCGGGTGTCGGCAAGTCGACCTTGCTGAATTTGCTCGCCGGTCTCGATCGTCCCGACTCGGGATCCGTGGTGCTCGAAGGGCAAGACTTGAGCGCGCTCGACGACGATGCGACGACGCTGCTGCGCCGTCGGTCGATTGGATTCGTCTTCCAGGCCTTTCACGTGCTCCCCTATCTGACCGTGGAACAGAACGTCGGCCTCCCCCTGGAATTGCTCGGCGTCGGCGAGACGGAGCGGCGGCGGCGCGCGATGGAAATGCTGGCCGCCGTGGGCATCGGCGCGCTCGCGACGCGCCTGCCACGGGAACTGTCCGGCGGCGAGGTTCAACGGATCGCGATCGGCCGCGCCCTGATCCATCGACCGCGACTCGTGCTCGCCGACGAGCCGACCGGCAATCTCGATCCCCACAGCGCGGCGCAGACGCTCGCCTTGCTGCGCGACCAGGTGAAGGCGAACGCCGGCGCCGGAATACTGATCACGCACTCCCGCGCCGCCGCCGAGACCGCCGACCGCATCCTCGTGCTCGACGGGCGGGGCTTGACCGCCCTCGGACCGCGGCAGTGAACGCGCGCGCGCCGACGCCGGGCGCCGGGCGCGTCTGGCGCATCTTGCTGCTGTCGCAGCTGCGGGAACAGCCAGGACGGCTGCTCACCACTGTGATCGCCATTGCGCTCGGGGTCGCGCTCGCGGCATCCGTGTATCTCGTCAACGCGGCCGCGCTCGGCGAGTTCACCCAGGCGACGAAGCGGCTCGTCGGCGAGGCCGGCATCGTCGTACGCGGTCCGCGCGAGGGGTTTGCGGAGGAGCTGTTCGTGCGCCTCGCGCGCGACCCGCGGATCGCCATCGCAAGCCCCGTGCTCGAGCTCGACGCCGCTCTGCCGGGCCGGCGTGATCCGCTCAAAATCGTCGGCTTGGATCCGCTGCGCGCCGGCGCCCTGCAGCCGGCCTTGATCGGCGACATCGGCGCGAACCTGCTCGAATTCCTCGGCGGTGGCGGACTGTATCTCAGCGCCGCCGCGGCCGAGACCCTGGGACTGCATCGCGGCGACCGGCTGCAGGTCACGGTGGGCGATCGAACCAAATCCCTGAGGGTGCTCGGCGTACTCTCGCCGGATACGTATTCACAGCCCCTGGGTCTGATGGACATCGCCGCGGCGCAATGGACCTTCGAACGGCTCGGCCGTTTGAATCGGGTGGACTTGTCGCTGCCGGCGGGGACCGACGTCGAGGACTTCCGTCGCAGCCTCTCGAGCACACTGCCCCCCGGCGTGCTCGCGATCGCGCCCCGGGTGGAACGAGACCGCGCCGTCACGGTGACCCGGGCCTACCGGGTCAACCTCAACATGCTGGCACTCGTGGCGCTGTGGACCGGTGCCTTTCTGGTGTTTTCGACCCAGTCGCTCTCGGTGCTGCGCCGGCGCAAGTCCCTTGCCCTGCTGCGTGCACTCGGCGTGACCCGGGGGCAGCTGCAACGGGCGCTGATCGGCGAGGGCGCGGGGTTGGGGGCGGTCGGCGCCGTGCTCGGCGTCATCGCCGGGGTGCTGATCGCAGCAGCAATCCTGCGGTTCTTGAACGGCGACGTGGGCAGCGGCAGTCTGCACGTGATCGGCGCGTCCCTACGCGCCGCGCCGGCCTCGTTGTTCGCGTTCTTCGCGATCGGTACGACGGTCGCGGCCCTCGGCGCGTGGATGCCGGCGCGCAGCGCGGCCCACCAGCCGCCGGCACGGGCCCTGAAAGGCGGAGACGACCTCGACTATGGCGGCCTCGCGAAATCGGCGGCGAGGGTGGGCCTGGCGCTGCTCGTGAGCGGTGGCGGCATCGCCTGCCTGCCGCCCGTCCACAATCTGCCGATATTCGGCTATGCCGCCGTCGCCCTGCTCTTGTTCGGCGCGATCCTGCTGGTTCCGACGCTGACGGTCGGCGTGCTGCGTCGGGCGCCGCGAACGGGCCGGGTCGTCTTCGATACGGCCATTGCCCAGTTGCGCGAGAACGTGGGCCTCTCGACCTTGAGTCTTTCGTCGATCATCGTGAGCTTCAGTCTCATGGTCGCGATGGCAATCATGGTCTACTCGTTCCGCAACTCCTTTGAAAATTGGTTGGGCAAAGTCCTTCCCGCCGACATTCAGCTGCGCGTTCCGTTCGGCAACGATACGGCCTATCTGCCGCCGGAACTACAGGCAAAACTGGCGGCGCTGCCGGCGTCGGCCCGCGTCGAGTTTCGGCGCACGCGGCAGATCCAGCTCGATGCCGCACGCGCGTCCGTCACCTTGATCGCGCGCGATCTGCTGCCGGGCCGCATCGGCGAGCAACTGCCGCTGCTGCGGACCGCCGCATCGCCACCGCCCCCGGGCCTCCCCCCTGCGTGGGTCTCCGAGGCGCTGCAGGACCTGTATGGGTATCGCCTCGGCGAGAAGCTCGATCTGCCACTGGGCGGACGGCGAGTCGGCTTTTACGTCGCCGGCGTCTGGCGCGACTATGCCCGCAACACCGGCACGATCGTGATCGACCGCGCCGTCTACGTCGCGGCGACCGGTGATCGCGACGCGACCGAGGCGTCGATCTGGCTCCGTCCCGGCGCCGACCCCGCGGCGGCCGTCGATGCCGTGCGGGCGACGTTCGCCCGTCCCGACGCGTTCGAGGTCATGACCAGCAGCGTCGTGCGCGAGCGCTCGCTGCAGATCTTCGATCGGGCTTTCGCCATCACCTACGCGCTCGAGGCCATCGCCGTTCTGATCGGACTGACCGGCATCAGCTTCGCTGCGAGTTCGACGGCGCTCGCGCGACGCGCGGAGTTCGGGATGTTGCGCCACATCGGCATGCTGCGTCGCCAGGTCGTCGGGTTACTCGCCGACGAGGGCATTTTGCTCAGCGTCTTCGGCGTCATCTACGGTCTGGCACTCGGCGGCATCTTGAGCCTCGTCCTGGTTTACGTCATCAACCGGCAAGCCTTCAATTGGAGCATCGACCTCGCGGTTCCCTATTGGCAGCTCGGCGTCGTGAGCATCGCCTTGATCGCCGCCGCGGCCGTCACCGCGATCTGGAGCGGTCGAGCGGCCGTCGCCGAAGACGCCGTGCGCGCCGTGCGGGAGGATTGGTGAGGAGAGTCGCTGCCCTGTTGATCGGCGCCGCGCTGCAGTTGACCGCGAGCCCGGGCGTCGCCCCTGCCGCGCCCGCCCCCACCGCCGCGCCCACCCCTTACGCGCTCGTCGCCGCCGATCGAGGGATCGAGTTGCCGCGAGACTACGGCAGCCACCCGGAGTTTCGCACCGAATGGGGGTATGTCACGGGCTGGCTCACGACGCGCGGTGGCGAATCGCTTGGTTTTCAGGTGACTTTTTTTCGCACTCGCCTCGACCTGCACGATGACAATCCGAGCGCCTTCACGCCGCGCCAATTGATCATCGCGCACGCCGCGATCAGCGATCCGCGACACGGCAGGCTCTGGCAGGATCAGCGCATCGAACGCGCGGGCTTCGGGCTGGCCGACGCGCGCACCGGCAACACCGATGTCTGGGTGGGGACCTGGAGCCTCGCCCGCACGGGCTCCCGTTACGCGTCGCGAATTGCAGGCAGTGATTTTTCACTGGATCTCGATTTCGACCCCCGGCAGGCGCCGATGTTGAACGGCGCGGCGGGCGTGAGCCGCAAGGGTCCCGATCCCGCGGCAGCGAGCTATTACTACAGCGAGCCGCACCTTGCGGTCACGGGGCGAATCACCCGCGCGGGTCGCGACGACGAGGTGAGCGGCGAGGCGTGGCTGGATCACGAGTGGTCGAGCGAATATCTCGACCCAGAAGCGGTCGGCTGGGATTGGATCGGCATCAACCTGCGCGACGGCGGTGCCTTGATGGCGTTTCAGATTCGCGGCGGCGACGGCGCTGCCCGTTGGTCGGGAGGCAGCCTGCGCAACGCCGCCGGTCAATTGCAAATCCTGGGTCCCGGCGACGTTGCCTTCACGGCGCAGCGGCGATGGAAGTCGCCGCGTACGGGCATCGACTATCCGGTCGTCTGGGACGTGCGCGCCGGTGCGCTTCACTACAGGCTCGAACCCCTGCTCGATGATCAGGAGAACGACACGCGCCTCTCGACGGGCGCGATCTATTGGGAAGGCGCCGTGCGCGCGCTCGCGAATGGACAGGACGTTGGTCGCGGTTACCTCGAGCTGACCGGTTACGGCGAGAAACTGCGCCTGCGTTAGCGCCTGCGTTAGCGCCTGCGTCAGCCTTTGCTCAGACCGGCACCTGGCAATTCTCGATGATCGCGGCGATGCCCTGGCCGCCCCCGATGCACATGGTCACGAGGCCATACCGGCCGCCGGTACGGCGCAACTCGTAGATCAGTTTCGTCAGGATGATCGCGCCGGTTGCCCCGATCGGATGCCCGAGCGAGATGCCGCTGCCGTTGGGATTGACCTTCGCCGGATCGAAGCCCAGTTCGCGCGTCACCGCGCAGGCCTGCGCCGCGAACGCCTCGTTGGCCTCGACCACGTCGATGTCCTGGACCGACAGCTTGGCGCGCTGCAACGCGAGGCGCGTCGCCGGCACCGGGCCCATCCCCATGATCGCCGGGTCGACGCCCGCGTGCGCATAGGCCACGAGCCGCGCGAGCGGTCCTTGCGTCAGCCTGCCGAGCACCTGTTCCCCGGCGAGCACCAGGGCCGCGGCCCCGTCGTTGATCCCGGAGGAATTGCCTGCCGTCACCGTCCCCTTCTCCTTCTGGAAGATCGTCGGCAGCTTGCCGAGTTCGTCGAGCGTCGTCTCGCCGCGCACGTGCTCGTCGACGGCGAAACTCGTGGTCTTGCCACGCCGATTGGCCTCGATGGGGACGATCTGCTCGACGAAGCGTCCCGCGGCGATGGCCGCCGACGCTCGCCGCTGACTCTCGAGCGCCGTCGCGTCCTGGCTCGCCCGATCGACGTGGTAGCGGGCCGCGATGTTCTCGGCGGTCACGCCCATCAATCCATGACCGAAGGGATCGGTCAACGCGCCATTGACCATGTCGATCAAACCCGCATCCCCGAGCTTCTTGCCCCAGCGCATCGACGGCGCCAAGAACGGTGCGCGACTCATGACCTCGACGCCGCCGCCGATCGCGATATCCGCGTCGCCGAGCAGGATCGTCTGCGCGGCCGAGACGACCGCCTGGAGTCCGGAGCCGCACAGTCGGTTGACCGTCATCGCCGGTGTCGCATGCGGGATGCCCGCCTCCACGGCGGCGACCCGCGCCACATAAGCATCGCGCGGCTCGGTCGTGATCACCTGACCGAAAACGACATGTCCCACCGCGGCCGGCTCGGTCCCGGCGCGCCGCATCGCTTCGCGGGTGACGCGCGCGGCCAGATCGGTCGGTGCAAAATCCTTCAGCGCACCCCCGAAGCTCCCGATGGCCGTGCGCGCAGCCGACAAGATGTAGACATTGCTCATGGACGGACTCCTGGCTTTGCTCTCGCGGTGATTGCTGGCCGCCGATTATCGCACGGCACGAGCCGATGGCAGAACCAAGGTTCTCGGTTATAGTGCGGTGAAGTAAGGAGTATTGCATGCGTGTGGTTCCGAACCTCGAAGAACTCAGCACCTTGACGGGTCAGGAAGTGGCCGTGGGCGACTGGTTCGAGATCGACCAGGCTCGCATCAACGGCTTTGCCGAGGCCACCAACGATCGGCAATGGATACACGTCGATGCGGAACGTGCGGAGCGCGAATCACCGTTCAAGACGACGATCGCCCACGGATTTCTGACCTTGTCGCTGCTGCCGTTCCTGCTCGACCGCGCCTTGCGCATCGAGGGTCTGCGGCTCGTGGTGAACTTCGGCCTCACGCGCGTGCGCTTTCCCGGTGCGGTCAAGGTCGGCACGCGAATCCGCGTGCGGGTCACCTTGGCCGAGTTCAAGGCAAGCGCCGCGGGCGCACACGTCGAGTGGCTGGTCACCGTCGAGCGCGAGGGGGAGATCAAACCTGCCTGCGTCGCGGGCCTCCTGATCCGCCTCTACACCTAGCCGCTTCAGCGCCCGGCGGGCCCGCCGAGCGGCAGGCGCACGGTGAAACAGGCGCCGCTTCCCAGACCCGCGCTGTCGGCGTGCAGAATGGCGCCGATCTCGCGGGCCGCCTTCGCACTCGCATGCAGCCCGAAGCCGTGGCCGTTGCGCTTGGTCGTGAAGCCGAATTCCCAGAGGTGTGACAGCGTCTCCTCCGACATCCCCGGGCCCGTGTCCTGGATCGAGAAGACGGCATGTTCGCCGTCCCGGTGCAGCCGCAAGACGATGCGTGGCGGCGCCGCACCACCGAGCAGCATCGCATCGCGCGCGTTGCTCACGTAGCAAACGATGATCTGCAACAATTTGTGGCGATCCGTCAGCACGAGGGGCAGATCCTCGAAGCTGCGCTGGGTCTCGATCTGCGCGAAGTCGGGGGCCTGCACGAGCAAGGCCACTTCGATCAAATCGCGCAGGTCAGTCGGCTCGAGGGTGCCCCCCATCGGGATCAGCGACTGCTGCGCGCTGATGATGTCGCGCAGATGCCTGACGTGCCGATTGATCTCGCCGAGTTCCGACTCCAGACTGCTGCTATTGGCCGTCAATTGCTGGGCGATCGCGAGCAGATAATCCGGCAGGTATTTGCCGCGTACGTCCTCGGTCAGGAAAGTCGCGATGTCGATCCGATGGGTCGCGATCAAGGTCGCGACCTGTTCGACGCGCTCCGGGCGCAGCGCCATCAGATCCCGCCCCATCACCGTCGCCGCGACGCCGACGCCGCTGAGGGCCTGCTCGACGCTTTGCAGCACCCCGTTGGCCGTCTCGGCGATTCCCGCCTGGTGGAAGCTTTCCCGCAGCTGCACCTCGAGGGCGCGCTCGCGCCGTTCCGACTCGATCCGGTCCGTGACGTCGAGTAGCACGCCGACACGCCGCCGCGGTCCCTCCGCGTCGCTCGGGGTGAACGACGCAGTCGATTGAACGTGCCGGATACTGCCGTCGGGCCGGACCACCCGATAACGCAGGTCCAAGGATCCCGACGTCCTGTCGGATTCGGCGAGCCGCGTCAGCACGAGCGGCAGGTCGTCCGGATGGATCATCGCGTGCCATGCCGTCCAGGTCGGCACGAGATCCTGCTCGGTGCGGCCGAAGATGTCGTACATCACGTCGCTCCACCAAACCGCGTCGCTGGTCGGGTCGCCTTCGTAGACCCCGATCCCGGCGGCCCGCGTCGCCAGGTCGAACCGCGCCGTCATCCGCGCGAGCGCCGGATTGCCGCCAGCCTCGCCGTCGGGAGCAGATTTCAGGGAGCGTGCGAGCCGGCCGATCTGACCGTCCCGCGTGAACCAGCGCTTGCGACCGTCTTCCGCGGCGGCGCGCCATGCTGCAGCGAGCACCAGCAGGCC
>Ga0116231_10009989_pt1 | contig 15579 bp, 21 predicted proteins | sample S1TSphgellanicum_2_FD_89695 | JGI IMG/M metagenome (GOLD analysis project Ga0116231, IMG submission 89695) | Host-associated microbial communities from peat moss isolated from Minnesota, USA - S1T2_Fd - Sphagnum magellanicum MG | ecosystem: Host-associated > Plants > Peat moss > Unclassified...
GCTCTGAATTACTAGATTCGAATGCATAACTCAAACATTCCTCATTGGGTTGGATTCCTGCAGCTATAATATTATCAAAAAATTTATTAATTAGTTTATTTTCATATTTAGCACGAGAAGCATTAATACTACCTTGACATTTACATAAATTCACCATACATTCATTATCCGGTAATATACCTTTTGCTAATATATCACCAACTATATTACTTTTTTTATACAGAAAAGCATTTCTCAAACATTCTATATCTGGATTTAATCCGAAATTTAGTATTTTTTTATAAATTGAATCATTTAATCCAGATGCATTTCGGAGACATTGAATATTTGGTACTATTCCAGCTGCAATAATATCATCATAAAATTTTTCAGGGCTCCAATATCTTATCTCGAAATGTGATTTTTTTTCTGGATTGCATAATAACTCCAAACATTTTATATCATATTTATATTTTTTTTCACAATGTTGTATCGCTTGAGTATTATAATATTCATATGCTAAATACATACATTGAATATCCAATGTATTTCCGGATAATATTTTATCAACTATCCGTTTATAATAATAAGGTAGCTTTATGAATTCATACATAGCCTCCAATTCAAATTTTATTTTTGCATTTATTGCAATATTTATAATAATATCTTTATGAATTATATTATTATTCTTTAAAGCAAGAGTAATACACTTACTATCAATTGGAATTTTTTTTAGAATTGCATTTATTTTTTTAATAGTACCACTTTCACATGCTTTATAGAGATCATCTATAGTATAATTAGTCGGCATTTTATTTAATGATAAAAGAATTATTATTAAGATGTATGTATATCAATTTTTTAGAATTGTTCAGCATAAATATATGATAATTTAATACCATCTAATTGGGTAACTACAACTATCTCTCCTTTCTTTATTCTATCTTTTACACTATATCCCTTCTTACTAACTTTGTATTCAGGAAATTTCTCTCTAATTTTACGTATATAATCATCGGCAGTAATTTTATCCCTTTCTTCATCCGATTTTCCTCCATGCAATTCAGGCGCTACTACAAAATATACATATTGCCCAAAATCAATTTGGAAAGCGGATCTATTTCCCATTGAATAATCGCTATAAATATGATTTGCATAATAAATTTATTTCAATTTTTTGCTTTTACGAAGTAATTGCAGCATTGCTTTTACGAAGTAATTGCAGCATTGCTTTTACGAAGTAATTGCAGCATTGCTTTTATCCTATCCTCGGTACATCCGTTATCTTGCCAGTATCGGGATCATATATTATTCTGATTCTATCTTTCCTATAAGTAGTTTCACCGCATTGTGTATATGGTACTCGATCAATTTCATATCCAACAAATAACTGCTTCAATCCATCATACGCCGCATCCACATTTTTATTTAATAAATTAGGAAATTCACCATCGTCATTTGGAACATAATATTTTGTCATTGGAGGTACTAATGATATACGCGGTGGATATCCTGATTGTTCAGGTATATACATTTTCTCTTGAACTGGTTGTAAACAATAGATAAATAAAAATATTATAATTAAACATATTCCTAAAATAAGATTATCGTTTATCATTTATAAAATATTATTAGAAATTAATTCCAAGCACCTTGATCCATTTGACGTTCTATTTCACCAGTTATATCTGGCTCTTTCCATCCATCTGGTTTAATAACTTTTCCATCTTCTCTTCTATGAAAAGTACCGTCACTAAACCTTTTGGCCATATTAGCTTCATGAACTTTATCGAAAATAGAACACAAATTGACTCCCTTCTTAGCAGATGCATTTAACATATAATACCATGCATCAACAAATGAATCAAATTGTTGTCCAATTAATTCTTTTTCATTATTAAATTTAACATTACGAGAATAATCTATGGTATCCAAACACTCCTGTAAAAATTTAACCGAGTCGTTAGTAACTGTTTGCGCTAATTCATACATTTCACTGAAAACCATACGAATAATGAATCTAACTTCCTCCGAGTTCATTGGTGTTGGTTTAGAGGGACATTTAATATTCATAGATCCTTCAGTAAATTCTCTGACTTTATTAGCATGATCCATTATGTTTTATAATTACAAAATAATATTTCTCTAAACATTTTATATATCAATTTTTTTTATATGTATGAAATATTCTTTATACTTGTAACAATATTCTGCATTTATAATTTACTTAATTCACCATTAAATGCAAAAACTTACTTAATAACAGTTTATGGATACATAATATTAGCTATTTTACTATTATCACTATTTATGAAGATCTTTGAAAAATACAATTTGAATTTCAGTTTGTTATTTGGTCTGATAATCGCTTTATTAGGTATTATTATGATTAAATTTTTTAAAGAAAATATAATAGTGACACATTTGTTATGGCTATTGATCATTGGAGGTATGGCAATAATTGTTTTTCCATATTCTAATGTATTTAACAAAAGTATTGTTGTTACTTTGATTCTGATGCTAATTTTAACATATATTGCTTATTCCTACCCATTAAACACATTCACCTCATGGATATTACCTCTTTCAATCGCATTATTTGGTTTAATAATATTCGAAATTATTAATTTATTATTTGGTGGAAATTCAAAAATATATAGTATTATCGCTATTTTCATATTTATGGGATTCGTTTTATACGATACTCAAAATTTGATAAATAATTTCAACGTATGTACAATGAAAAATAATGGTTCGTCTAACTGTGCTGATTATCCAAATCAATCATTAGGAATATTTTTAGATATTATCAATTTATTTACCAATATTTCCAATCTACAATCAGGAGGTAAATCTATATAAATCTATTTAAAGATTTATGTAATAATAAAAGTAATGATATTAAGATCTTTAATAGATTTAAATAGATTTACTAACTATAAAGGAAAACTAATTACTTTCAAACAATCATCAATTTTATATCTTTTTTCAAAATTATATCTTGTACAATTAATAAATAGATTATAAATATCTTCATCCATATTAAGAACTACATGATCATAAACAATTAATGGTACAAAATCATTTATGTTTATTAATGACATAATATATTTATATCTCATAATATCATTTTTGTTTTCTTTTAATTTATTAAAATCACAACCATTTTTTATTTCTTTTTCCAATAAATATATTGAATTTACATATTTATCATATATTTCCTCATAATCAACATCTCCCTGCCCAAAATATAATTTAATTGCATCGTGTTGTTCATCGCTTTCTGCTACGAATATTTGTTTGTATTTATCATAATTTGCACTATTATAACTATATGATGATGCGTATAAATATGATAAATCTCGGTTAATTAATATATTATATTTATCTCCAATTAGGAAATATATTAGCATTCCCATAGACCAAATATCAGCTGATAGATACACATAATTTATTCCTTCACATATTTCAGGTGATCTATATGATGAAGATTGGATGATATTATTAAATTTAAAATATTCCACATCCGTTTTATTATCTGCTATACAACATAGATTGAAATCTATCAATTTAACATCACCTTTTTTGGTGAACATAATATTTTTTGGTTTAATATCTCCATGAACTATATTTTTATCATGGCATTGTTTTATTGCTAACATTACTTGATATATAACTTTTCTAATATCTATTTTCATTTTATCAAAATCATGTAATGTAAGATGAAGTCTCTCCAATACTATATATAATTTATCATCCTCAACAAATGAATCAATCAATTGTACAATATTTGGACATCCTTTTAAAAGAGTTAATGCACCTAATTCATTTTTTCCATCGATATCGTCATAATGACGTTTAATTATATATTTTTTACCAATATTGATATCTTTGACTAAAATTATATTACGTTCTATTTTACGTAATCGTACATATTTATTATTATACACAATGGATTGAGAGTCCATTATAATGTGAATTATATATAAGGTATGATATATAAAATTATTATCAATTTTTTATCTGAAAGATAAAAAATTGATATTTTAATAATATACAAAGTCATATAAAATTATCTTATTATAATGGAGGTTACACTGCCATCTCTGCCGTATGATATTCATTCTAGAATTATATATTATTTACCATATTTAAGTGACGCGCAACATTTAATAGATACATGTCACAGTTTTAAATATCTTGATGAAATTATGGCTATTAAAAGATATAATGATAGATTAGCTAATCCAGTTAAATTCATACTCGACAAAGATTATAAATCATTGAAAAATCATATTGAATTAAATAAATTATATTATAGATGGTCACAAGCATCGGTAAATGTATTAATTATGTATGCAATTGATATAGATTGTGTTTATACTATCAGATTATTACATTCAATTGGTGTTAGATTTACTGAAAATCAGATTAACGAAATTTTAAAGAACGACGTACCTAATATAAAAGAATTTATTAAGAAACTATCTCCAGACGATATTTCGAATTATGTAACTAATATACATAATTTTCACTATACGAATTTCTTAAAAAATATTGTTACTTATTTGGAAAAAATAGGTATTCATATTAAATTAGATAAAGAAATGCTCAATAAACAACTAAAAAATAAAAAATTTAATTTAGCTAAAGAAATCGAATTGAACCTCTTCGATAAATAATTTTATTCATTTATTATATGGATAAGCCCAAAATTAGGGTCAATTCAAGTGATTTAGCACGAATAACTGTTAATGGCGCAATCAATCTAAATACTGCAACATGTGACGAAGTTTTAGCACTTCATCCAAGATTAGTGATGGCCTATAATGTATACGGTCTGAAAAGAATTATTGAATGTGGATATCCAGTTGATAAAAGAATTAGTGAAAAAGGAATGACATTATTGATGTTAGGTGCATTTAGCAATAGATATGCCAAAAAAGTAGAATATTTATTGCAATCCGGTGCAAATGTAAATGCAAAATCAAATGGGAAGAGAGCTATAGATGTTGCTATAGAACATAAATCGAAAAAGATAATAAAACTATTATTGAAATATAAATCTAAAGTAACTAAAAATAATGTTGTTGAAATAAATAAGTTATTTGGCAAATAATTTTATCATTTTATATAAATGGACATAGCTACTCAAGTAACAGGACAAGTATACACTATTGGAATAAATACTTTCTCCGGATTCCTTCACTTTCTAATGCAAAATAATGTATTGCAATTATCTTTGGCATTTATCATCGGTAATTATGTAGATACTTTATCAACCGCATTTCTAGATGATATTATATCTCCTATATTAAATAAATTATTCCCCGGAAATGATAATTTCGAAAATTATACGTTAACTCTTTTTGGAATACCATTTAAAATAGGACCATTTATTCTTATTATATTAAAAGCATTATTAGTCTCATTCATAATATTTATAATTGTAACCTATACTCCAACATTGACTCAACAATTACAAAACTATAATCCTATTCCAGTTATAGGAAATTATTTTATTCAGAAAAAATAATTATCCATATGTTCCAATAAATAATATCAAATTACTCGGTTTATATCTAATATAATACACAAACGGTCTATCAGCTTTAAACATGTGTCTTGCTGTTAAATTTGAATAAGGATAGTTAATATTTTCTGATTCATCTACCTCTACAGTCGCATCATGAATAATGTTACTAATACATAAAGGATTATTAACATCCATGTGAATATTAAATAGATTAGCTTTATTATTATCAAAAATATCATGAATTCCTTTAATCTTTAATAAATTAACAAAATCAAATTTACTTCTTTGAATAAACTTTGGAATATACAAACTAACATCATATGTAGTTAAATCTTTAATATGTTCAAATATACTCACACCATTCAATTTAGGTAACCCATTTTTCGATAATATAAAACCCATACAATAACTCGGATTCTTATAATCAACCTCTATTAATTGTTCTTCTGCATCTTCATAATAATTGAATAAATTAGATTGATGCATCATTTGCACTTTTTTTGTATTGGAATTATTTAATGAATAAAAAGGCATTTCTCTAGTTTCTTTCTTATTAAATGGAATTTTCCATATCCCCTTAAAATACATCGCATTTATTACCATCATTTTAGTGTATCCATTAATAATATCATTTGACACACATTGATGAATTAAATTATCGGAATTATTCATTACCCATTTATTTATATTTTCATATACTTTCGCATCATTGAAATTCACATTATATAATCCACAATAATTATTAAATACATTTTCAAATTTAGGATCTATTTTATATTTATCGTCAATAAAAAAACCATTAGTAATATTAATTCTGTTTAAAATAGTTTTATATATTGGCAATTTCTTTTTTAATTCATCTAGGTTTCCTATACCAAAAATATTCATAAGTTGTTGCAAACTATTATCATTCGCTCCATTCATAATTATTAACATCATTAACATTATGCCAAATGGCGAAAGTACTTTATCTCCAGGAATTAAGTTAAATATTTCCATTCCATTGTTATTATTATATGTTGTATAATCTGTAGGAACAATTTTAGGTTTAGGTGGCTCTCTTATAATTTTAACACTGCTTTCATATTTCGGCTTCTCTTTGAAAATACTATTGCTATAATCCTCGTTAAATGAAAAATATGACATATAAATTATATATAATAATATTTTTTATATATCATTTAATTGTTACCCTCATATTGCCCCATAAATAAAATTAAATTATTCGGTCTATATCTTATATAATATATAAATGGATGATCCGCTCTAAAAATTATATTTTGACTTTTAGATGATGTTACTGTAGATTCCCCATATTCATCTACTATTACTAGTGCTTCATGAATCATTTCTGATACGAATAATTCATTTTTATCATTTATTTTAGTAAGCATTGCTTTGGGACTGAATAGATCGTTTATACCGAGATATTTCAACCCTTCAATTAAATTTATTCTCACATGTTGTTTAAATTTGGGTAAATGAATTTCTACCATTTCTATATCCATTCTACCTATTCGATCATTGATTATATCAATTGTAATAGATGGTTTTTGATATTTATTTTTAGGTAATAATACTCCCATACAGTAATCAGTGTTTTTATAGTCAATCTCTATCATTTGACTCGCATTATCCTCATTATAGCGGACAGTGTCTTTCTTAGACATTATAGGTAATTTAATGATAGTATTATTGAAATAAAAGGATGATTCTTTGGATGGATTAAATTTTTTAGCCCAATTTGATTTGAAATATGTAGTGTTAATTAATACAATTTTATTCATAGAATTTTGTATAATTATTGTAGTTTGTTTTTTCATTTCATCTGAATTAAAATCTATATTTCTAATATCCCCAAAATTTTTAATGAAATTCATATAATTATCATTTATTTTATATCCATTTTTTATAAATATTTTGTTTGATATCTTAATTTCATCCATTTTCTTTAAATTAATTAAATCATTATTAAGTGATAATATATCGGAAATCATTAAACTATTAACAATTTCCTTCATTGTATTACCTGTACAACCATTTGCAATTAATAATAACATATAAAAAATACCAATTGGTGAAATTAATCTTTGGCCGTGTAACATATCGAATAATTTAGATCCATTTTCATTACTGTATAAAACAAATTTATCGTATGATATTTTATTATTTGGCTGAACTGGAAAAGCTCCAGATTGATTATAGTTAACTAACACATTTTCATTTTCGCCTGTGAGATTATCACTATATTTTTTTGTGGTTGGAAAGTAGTATGACATAATATTTAATTAATTTGATTGTTCTTTAAATAAAAAATTGACCCGCTAAGGATAAAAAATTGAAATATTTAAAAATTACTTACCCATTTTATTATATATATTATGGATGACAAAGCACTTCCTACCAATTATCAAATATTAATAGCTGCATTATTAGAAGTTATATATGGAAATAAATTTACGAATATATGCGAATATCTTATAAAGAGGGGTATATTGACTAATAACAATATATATAGTGATGAATTATCCTCTGTAAGAAATCTATATGTCAAACATTTATCCACTATTTCAGATAAAATGAATATATTATCAAATGATTTAATTAAATATCAATATCAAGTACCGCATTTCTCGAGATATCAATTAGATTTTAGGGAAATTGCTCAAATAGGAAAAGGTGCATATGGGAGGGTGAGTAAGGCTATAAATAATATTGATGGTATGGAATATGCAATAAAGAAAATACGGACGAGGAAGTTTGATTATGAATCGAATAATAAAATATTGCGGGAAGTTAAATATTTTGCTAGATTGGATCATCGAAATATTGTCAGATACTATGGTTCGTGGTTGGAATTTGATAATGATGGAGTAATTATGAATATTGATGAAAGTGATGAAGATGATTCATATGATTCTTCCGAAATTGTCATTTATGAAAAAAAAGACAATATTGTGGGTGTATTGTATATCCAAATGGAATTATGTATATATACGTTAAAAGATTGGATGAATATTACCAAGATTAGAAAATTAGACGAAATAAAGGGAATTATGAAACAAATATGTGATGGAGTTAAATATATTCATTCAATGGGATTAATACATAGAGATCTAAAACCAACTAATATCTATTTTGATCGATTTGGTACTGTAAAAATTGGTGATTTCGGGTTAGTAACCATAAATAAAAAGTTAAATGTAACTCAGGAAAAAAAAGATGATGCGATTATATTATTTGATCACTATTCAAGTGGTGTAGGAACAGAATTATATGCGTCTCCTGAACAATTAAAATCGAATAATTATGATAATAGAACTGATATATATAGTTTAGGAATTATATATTTTGAATTATTATATCCTTTCGGAACTGAAATGGAACGTGTTATAACAATCAATAAATTAAGACGGGGAATAATACCAAATGATTTCCCGTATAATGATGAAATAAAATTAATTAATAATATGATTTGTTTCAATCCTGATGAAAGATGTACTTTAGATAATATTTCATTTACATAATTCATTATTATACATCATTTCATTCTCTGATTTATAATTAGGTGATCCTTTAACTACAGAAGTTAAATAACTTTGAACATTTCTTTTAGCATCACCAAGTGACATTTTATTTGTCACAAATTGTTTTATTAAATACATTATTGCTTTAACACCTCCCAATGAATTACTACGAACTGTTAACATTTGTTTTGATTGATCGTAAAATGCGCTAGATGATATAGTTAATGCATCATTTATTTTATTCGCAGGTATATTAACATTTATTGATCCATATAAGAATTCAATATGGGGTGTTGGATTTTGATTGAAAACTTGTTCATCCAATAATTCAACTCTAGTGAAACAACTACCTATCTTTTTTAAACTAGTTACTTCCCAAATAGCCGATCCTCCACGTTTTCTATCAATTGTGTCCGGATCACCTAATTGTCTAATCGCATATAGTAGATATTTTTTAGCTGTTTGATCTCCATATTTTCCACCTTGATATGGTTTATCATTCCAATCCGTATAATCACCCCTTAAATTATCTGCCCAATAGAATCCTTCTACAACATCTAAATTACGTAACAGTGGAGGTGTAGTATATTCATTGTTATCCAAATTCATTGTAGCATATCGACTATTCGGACCATATTCACCCATCATCAACTTATTTAATGCCGGTGACATATCTATCATACCATACTTTTTAAGAGCATTATTGCAACAGAGGTAATTACCTGTGGCTATATAATAGCCTGCATAAGGATTAGTAGTGCAGCTCATTATTTATAATAAGAAGAGAAAAAAAAAGTGAATAAATAAATTATTAGAGTGATAATAATTAAAACTATAATGGAAATAACTAATAAAAAAGGATTGAATTTGTTATATTATCCCCAATTTTATGATAAGGAGGGAGCTGATTATATATTTAAACAATTGGAAAAAGATATTATATATAATTCCGATGAAGAATCCAAAGTTCGAGTATTTGGTAAACAATACTATATTCCACGCAAACAAGTAGGTTATGGTGATGAAGGCACTACATATTCTTTTGCTGGTACCAAAGTAAAAGCTAAACCATGGTTACCAATATTAGAGGATATTCGGGAGAAACTATTTTTCGTATTGGGTGAAAACTATAACTTTGTGCTGGTCAATAAATATAGAGATGGTAATGATATGATTCATTATCATCGAGATGACGAAAAGGATTTGGGTAATAATCCAAAAATTGCATCATTATCATTTGGTGCTACTAGAGAATTTGTATTTAAGTGTATAGAGGATGATAGTATAGAGACCTATGATTTAAATTCCGGGGATTTGATTGTGATGTGTGATCCTACTAATAAAAAATATAAACATTCGATAAGTAAAGATCCATCAATAAAGTCTCCTAGAATAAATCTAACTTTTAGAAATATTATTCTTTAATTTTTCTCTCCTAACCAAATTTCTCCCAGTACCAGATTTATCGCCTTCTCTTCCTTCTCTACACCATGCAATATCATGTGTTGAATCATTTGTCATTTGAGAATCACGAGAGTTATCAGTTTGGAATCCACCGATTGTTTTATAATTTCCGATATTGTTACTCGGTTTTTTACACATATGGTAAACAGTTACTTTATCCGTTTTATTATGAAGATATTCTTGTGCCATTGTATCACCCCCTTTACAATCTCCCATTATAAAAGATGCATTTTCATCAAGTAGAGCTTCATCTATTTTAGGAATATAATGTTCTTCGAATTCTTTTTTGGTCAAGTTTAGATGACCGCTTATAAAATATGTATTTGGCATGATAGTATATATTTTTTATATATTATCAATTATCAATAGTTTTTAAGATCAATTTTTTGAATTAACACTGTCATAGATGATGTATGCAATTAATACTAAAAGTATCACTTTACATAGACTAATTTTCATTATATAATTATAGGAGAAAAAAATGACCGACAGGGGTAATTTTTAAAAAATTGACCACATAGGGGTAATTTTTTATAAAAAATTGAATATATATCATTATAATTCATCTATTATGTTATATTATAATGTTGCCAAGTCTTATAATAGGTGCTGGTACAGGATTTATTATAAGAGGATTAATTAGAAAACTTGATAATATAAAATCAGCTAAAAGATTGAAACAGAGTGTTTTAACATATATTACTGAAGATAAAAAGGATAAATATATATTGAAATATAAACCTAGTGTTGGTGAATTTAAACATATTTTGGTAACGGATGAATATTATGTATATGAGCCACAATTATATGGAGTTGCTGGTAATAGAATTAGTGGTTTTCCTAGGAAAGGTTATTATAGACAAGAAACTAAAGTAATAAGAGAATATTTTTTAAACAGATCAGAAAGTTTAATAAATGCTGATAATTTAAATTGTAGATTCTTACATTATCGTCCAAAATGTCATTTACAAATGGAACCGCCTCTCGTGAAAGAATATTTAAAAAAGAATTTTGGAATAGGTTTTGATTACAATATTTCTCCTAAAGGAAATTTAAATATTGAAGAATATGTTATGCCTCCTATTGTATATTTATATGGAAAGAATCATAACAATAGATTCCATTTTACTGATATAAGTGATGATGAAGAAACCTTAATATATGAAGTTACTCATAAAACTTATCTTCCGTATATATTTGTAGGATGCAGTATATTTGTAATTTATATATTTATACAGACATCATTTATTTTATAAAGACACTATTTATAAAGACACTCTTTATTTATAAAGACACTATTTATTTATAAAGACACTCTTTATTTTATAAAGACCATTGTTGATTTGTTCCTCCATTACAATTCCATATATCTATACTAGTTCCGTTAGTTATATTACCGCCACTTATATCTAAGCACATACCAGGAGCTGAAGGTGATGTTATAGTTTGATTAGATGAATTATAAACCCATTGTTGATTTTGAGCCCCTGAGCTACATTGATATTGACCAACTTGTGCTCCTGCAGATGCAGAACCACCACTTATATCCAAACACATACCACTGTTTTGATTAACTATGGTTCCATTATTATAAGTCCAGTTTTGATTATTTCCACCGTTACAAGTCCAGATATCAAGTGGGTAAATAGATGATGTAGATGAACCAGGAACATCTAAGCAGAAAGTATTATTAGCGACACTCTTAATTGGCTGATTTTGAGGATTAAATGACGAAGGTACAGGAGCAGGTGTTGAAACTGCGCCAGATGATGGTACTGGTGAAGGTGCTGGAGAAGATGATGCAGATGATGCTGCTGGAGAAGATGATGCAGATGAAGAAGATGATGAAGATGATGATGAAGATGATTTTTTGGATTCTACAACATAAACTATGACTGGAATTAGTATTATAAGAAGAACCAAAAAGATTATTAAGATTATCACTGCTGTACTCATTTTTATATAATTACGTTACAAAAAAAACGAAATTATATAGTTTTTATTTATATAATTATTTTATAAAGTCCATTGTTGATTTGTTCCTCCATTACAATTCCACATATCTATTGTTCCTCCATTATTAATATTTCCACCCGATATATCTAGACACATGCCTGGAGCAAGTGGCGATGTTATTGTTTTATTACTAGAATTATAAACCCATTTTTGATTCAGACCACCACTACATTGATATTGTCCAACTTGTGTTCCAGCATTGGGTGAACTATTGTCTATATCCAAACATAATCCACTATTTTGATTAACTAATGTTCCATTAGTGTAACTCCAATTTTGATTCGTTCCACCATTACAAGTCCAAATATCAATTGGATAATATGGACCAGTAGACGAACCAGGAACATCTAAACATAAACTAGTATTAGCAACTGTTTTAATTGGCTGATTAGTTGGATTAAATGTTCCAGATGAAGATGATGATGGAGCAGGTAACGGTGATGGAGGAGGTGACGGTGATGCAGCAGGTGACGGTGATGCAGCAGTGCTAGATGATGTAGATGATGAAGAAGAGGTAGATGAAGGTGGTGCTGGCGGTAAAGTTAATGGAACGGATGGATTTTGTAGTTCCATATAGATGTATACTAATACTGGAATTAATATTGCAAGTAGAACTAAAAAGATTATTAACATTATCATCCCTGTACTCATTTTATATAATAACATTATATAAAAGTTATATATAATTATCCATATAATCTAGCACCTAAAGGATATTTTGCGCTTAAAGTATTATATTTATCAAATACTGTTACTTTATACGGAGGATAACCAAATACAACATTCTTAAAAGGAAACTCATAAGTTTTAACTTCATTGATTATATCTGGTGTAGCATAAAATGGAAAAACTGGATGATATCCTGGATAGGTGAATGCCCCTGGAACAAAAGTCCCTTCTGCATCATAGAAACCATTGGCAACTATAGGAACTAAACGATTTACTTCAGTTACTTCTTTGAACGATTTAGACATTATAAATAAACATTATATAAAAAAATTGATTTACCGCAAGAGTTATCAAAAAATTGATTTACCACAAGGGTCATCAAAAAAAATTGATTTATTAAAAGTTTGATAAGTCAATTTAATTTAAAACTATTAATGTTTAAGCCTACACATAGAATTGTCCGTAAAATACATAAATTTAAGAAACCATCACCAAATGCAATAAACTATCAAATCCCTGTCGGAGCGTCTTTAGAAAAATATCATAAATATTTAGATACGTTAAATAAAAATGAACTTAATAAATTAGAAAAAAAATATTATGATGAAATGAATAAACAGGTTTTAGACCTTACACCAAGATGGCTTTATGCAGTATTATTAGTTCCTCCTGTAACTATTTATCCTGCACTAGTATATTTTATACCTTATCCTGAAAGTCATTTTATGGAGCTAATATGGATATTTTCGGGAACTTTGGGACTAGGAGGATCTTTCGTATGTCTAATAAGAAATGATGCTATAAAAAGTCAATATATTGAAACTAAAAATTGGTATCGCGACTTTATAAACTATATTGAATATGTAAAGCGGACTAAAACTAAAAAATAATTATTTTATAATAAAGAAATATTGCCTCAAGCAAACGAAAGGTAAGTATCGCCTTCCAGCTTGAACGGGCCTATCCTCGTGCCATTCATGGCCTGCAACCAGACCTTCGTTCCTTCCTTCAAACAGAATGAAACTCCGGGAGGTACTTGGATCCAGGTATCCTTGTCGATCGTTCCTGCCACTTCAGTCCCGCCGACTGAGTGCGTGAACCTTGCTCCCTGCTTGATTAACACGTAGTGTCTTCCTGCAGCGAGAGGGGTTTGCCCCAAAGGGATGAAATTCATATTGCAGTCGGGGGCGCCGATGAAAATATCACCTCTTGAACTGCGGTATCCAACGGGGATTGCTGCATCGGTGTCCTGATAGGTAATCGGACCGTCAGTGAACTGGCCAAGAACAATCCAGACAAGATCTGGAGCTTGGATAGCAGACATACTGTATGGAGACGTTTTTGAGTTTTGTAAACTTTTGAGTTTTGTGAACAATAGTTATAAATTTAATGGATATAGCATGCTAAAATAATTTCAATTTTTTTGCTATTATGTAATAATAGCAAAAAAATTACCCTTTTGTGGTGCGATATTCATCGCAGCGCAATCTATTTATGATTGCGATCAATTTTTTCTAGCACATACAGCTTTCGCGTATCCTGGTTGGCAAATTGATGTAGTCTTTCCAGTAAATGCATATCCTTCACCGAATGTCTGACGGCATATTTCATAATCACATAAATTATAAGGTACACAATCCGACATCTTAACATCCATATTACTTGTGTCTGCTATTCCACCACGCGATTGTTCAGGGGTTGAATATTTAGTATAGCTAACCGGTCTAGTATTAAATGTCGCCACTTGATCATACGATGATGCTCTTCCAGGATGATTAAGCATATATCCAGGAGCTGAAGACTTGGTTAGTTTATTTTGTTTACAATTTATAAGTGATTGTCCTGGACCACATGCTGTCTGTGAAAATCCTTGATATATCCAATCAGCTCCATAATTTGACTGACAAATCTTATCAAAGTCTGTAAAAAATTGCCATGGGACACATGATTTGGATTCTTTAACAGCTTCACTAAAATCCTCTCGTGTAAATCCTTCTTTAGTTTTAGTCATTGATGGTGGTGTCGGTTGGTTTTCATTTGGCCAATAATTTGGTTCGGTAGGCGGTGGGCCTCTAACCACATCAGCCGGTTTCAATCCATTTTCCATAGGTAATAGGTTTACATTATTCTTATTAGCAGGCATATAAGGAGGATAATTAGGCTTTACTACATTACTGACTTGCGAGTTAGGAGTATATAATAAAGTCGTACTTGGCATAGGCCTATTTTTTGGCTTTAAAAGTGTTGCGAGATTAAAAGCAGGAGCTCCAACGCATTCGTATGTTGCATCTGCATATGAGAAGCAATATTTTGATTGATTTGAAGTAGTATAATCTACCATTATATCTATTATATATTATGAAAATATTTTAATTTATAATTATCTTA
>Ga0116231_10009990_pt1 | contig 15578 bp, 14 predicted proteins | sample S1TSphgellanicum_2_FD_89695 | JGI IMG/M metagenome (GOLD analysis project Ga0116231, IMG submission 89695) | Host-associated microbial communities from peat moss isolated from Minnesota, USA - S1T2_Fd - Sphagnum magellanicum MG | ecosystem: Host-associated > Plants > Peat moss > Unclassified...
GATGGTGTTTTATTGAAGAATATTTTAAAAAAAAAATTTGAATTGTTGTTTTTGGGGGTGGTGGGGGGGGGGGGGGGGGGGATAAAGGGATGGCGTTTGATTAAGTCAGAAAAAAATTGTTGTTTTTTCCTACAAATTGTTTATGATTTTGAACAATGTGTGCACAAACAATTAGGGTTTGTAAAATGCACGTAGAGCAGTTGACCTTGTCAAGACAGGAGGAGAGTGATGATACCCGGAGATAGGATGGGTGTGGGACCGGTACGACCGCAGAACCGACCCGATCAAAAACAGGGTGAAGGGTTTCTTGGGTGGAGTGTCGGAGCGCAAGGATTTGCTTGCTCGCTCCGTTGCTTCTTTCTTGTTCCGTTTTGCTTTTGCTTTCCTTTCCCCTTCCCCTTTCCCCCCAAATGCGTCTGTTGTCTCCAGCTTCCAATTGTGCATGGTTTTTCGCGGGATTATCCGATTGTAGAGTTGTGCACGACAAGCGAGCAACCGAGAATTTCAGGTACTTTTCAACTTTCTCTTGTTGGAATCCTGTTTTTTGAGCAGTAATTGCAACGAGAAATTTGAAACCGACGATCGCTGAGTAGTTTTCTTTTTATTTTCCTCTGGATTTCAACTTGTCAGGAAAACTGTGTCGAGAGCGAGAGAGAGAGAGAGAGAGAGAGAGAGAGAGAGTCTGTTACGGTTGGATTTGAATGTGATGGATTCTTTTCGCGGGTTTGAAATTTATAGTGGGAAGTTTGGAGAAGAAAAGGGGAGAGGCGGTAGGTAAGTAAGTGTGCCAATTGTTGTATCTCGGAAATCGGAGAAAACGGATTGGGAGAGCAGAGCACAGAATCGTAAAGGAGATGATGTGAAATGGGCTCTCGGAAAAAGAATTGCACAGGCGGGGGAAGGTTTTTGACTCAGGGACATCAGTTCTTGAGGGAGTAAGAAGAGCAATATTGGTGGCCAAGGGAACAGCAAGAGGAGAAGAACTGGTTCATGAGAGGAAACAAAACCTGGACGTAGATAGAGGAGAGAGAAAAGGATACTCTTTGGCTCGTAGAGAAGTGGCGGCACAATGTTGCACAGGCACGGAGGCTTTTGAAGTCTTTTTGTTCCATTCGAGGTGCCAGGGATTGTGGCCGGGAACGATGGCGAGAAGAGAAGGATGCAGGCCATGGGCGAGAGGTTGTGTTAGGAGGGTGGGAAACTAACAAGCGGCAGGAGGACTGATGCCGTGACATGCGTGTTGTGGCAGGATGAGAGATATGCGAGCTGTTGTTTCATGGTCTTTGCTCCAGCATCATCATTGCATTCCACAGCGGTTGTAAATAAAGTAGTAGAGCCTAAAGCAGCAGCAGCAGCAGCGACATGACGTGGGCCAGGATAGCAGGTCTGGTACAGGCGCTTGCTGCCCACAGCTTTCTGCTCTGTTTCTCGGGTCTCCTTATTGCCAAGTTAACCCCATACTTCTCCATTTCCTGGTGGTAAGTTCCTTTTCAGAGACTTTTCCTCCTGACCTACTCTAAGAGGTGTTTCTTTGTTCCTTTCTGTGCTTGCATCCATCATGAAGTCATCACAGACAGTAATATCAATTTGGATATGTTCTATTTTTAGAAACTTGACTACATCACAGACAAGCAGTCAGGTATGGCAGAAGGAAGTTTGTCATTCAATTAGCAAGAAGGTTGATGATGTAAACATTTCTTTGCTTCATTTGCATAGTGTGTGTTCATCAGAGATGTGTGCAAGTTCCATCTCAATCAAGGAGACAGTTTTCTGAGAGGAACATGAGAATTGTAGATTTGGAGTTCAATTAGGTTTGATGGAACATGCCACATAGCTGGTCTTTGAGTGTATTCCCATCAAGCTTCTGTGCTTTAGACTGGGACCCATAAAATGCATTTCTCTTGCTAACCATTAGAGAGAAGGATGTGTTCAGTCTATGAAGGCTGCTCTGTCCCTCAAGTAGGAATAAGCTCATAGGTTTCTTTGTCAACCTTTTGCATCATATTTACTGGGACCTCTATGGAACAAATCTGTTGTTAAGGCCTTGACCAGACAATATGTTCAGTCCATGAAGCCTGCTCTGTCACTCAATCAGTCTGCAAAACCTTTTTGGTGTTTTCTTAGCAGATTTGAAGTACATTTTCATCTTTAGGGTATGTCTATAAAAGTCTTGGTAGACACCTTGTTGATGCTTGGTGTGCAATTGCTGTGTGTATTTGCTTGTTGTTCCAGAAGTCAGGCTGTTAAAGCAGGTAGGTTTGACTAGATTTTGTTTGCATGGAAAGTTGATTTCATCTTTCTGTTCATTTTCCATAATGGTAGATTGGGAATTTAAGAATCTCCTTCATTCATTGTTGGAAAAAAATGAATCACGTTAATAGTAGCTTTGTTGCTTTCCTGGAGGCTTTTGCATGTTAGTGGAATTGTCAGGAATTGTTAGGTTCCGTTATGTTCTTTTGGAGTCTAGGGCAAAAGTGGAGAGTTTAGTGATAGATGCATTCTTATCTTCACAGGTGGGTGTTCCTTCCTCTCTGGGTATTCCATGGCACTGTTTCACGAGGCCGCTTTTCTTTGCCTGCTCCATCTCCTCCACATGATCGGCATGTACGCTCTGCTTTACTCCCTTCCTGTAATGGGTTTATTGTGGAATTAATCTGTTCTAGGTTACATGGTCCTGGTTTTGAGGAAAATCATGACTTTTATTCTGCCCAAACCTCAGAGTTCAAATCAAGAATTCACTTTGGATCAATGAGAGCATACATTCACTCAATGATTACTTACTGTTTCTCATCTGTTCAGGAGTCAGAGTCTTAAGGCTTATTTATTGACCTTTACAATTTTGTTTTTAATGCTGTGCAGTGGGCTCCATGCCACACAGTGGTCTCAATTCCACTAATTATTGCTTTTGAGCTTCTCCTTTGCTGCTATCTTGATACACGTGAAGGTATTCACTGAACATACTCCTTTCTTTGACCTCTTATTTTCTTTGGTTCAAAATATAGGGGATTTCTGTGCTCTATTTGACAGGAAGTAGTTGCTGGCCAGGTAACACACCTGTGCCCAGCAGGGAGCCACACTCTGTCCATTTGTTCACCTGACTGGCATTGACATCAGCTCTGCAGCACATATTTTGATTGTAAGCCTTTCTAGGATACAAACTAAAATTTCCTTCCCTGAAGGAGACATTGAATTGCATATACAACCTCTGATTATGGTGAGGGAGGGTGCACAGTACGTGGTTCACCAGCCATCAGCCTGAAAGTGGTCTTTCTACCATTACTGGCGTTTCAGGCTGTCATCCTCATTGACAATTTCAGGTCTTTTTCTATCCTGTCCCTGATTGTTGTATTTGCTATGTCCTGCTGGTCACCACACCCAGACTCATTTGTGTTCTTCTCTGTCAGACTGAACCTTGTTTGTGTTTTGAATGAGGGAGTTGCTAGATCTGCAATTAGTTTCACCATTAGAACAAGGTTATGGACAGCATTGAGTTTGATTGGTCTTAGAAAACTGATTTTGCACATCCAAAGGGAAAGGAGGGTGCAAAAGGAAGCCCTTTAACTTGGGTTTAATTCTCACTCAATGTTTGAGCAGTACCAGGAGGTATCATGATCTTGGTCTCAGTCTGTCTCAGTCTCTTTTGGGACCCCCATCACAGCTTAGGTCAATGCCTTGCTCTTGGTGCACTTTGCTATGTAAATGGTTATCGGATTGTCTATTTTTGGCTCTGGGATATCTGTTTGCCAACTGAGAAATTCCAGTGACAATGGTAACATTGGAGGTTTATGGTCCACTACTAGTCTTGTCGTACCAAAATAGATTCTGGTTTGGAATATGCTCTGAATGGAATGAAAAGGTGTCTTTTTGGAGTCATGGATGATGGAAGGGATGAGCATATTTTCAATACCTTGTGCACCAATTTGTATCCTGTTTCCCTTCAATTGAATTTGAATTTAATTCAAGTTGCATGTAATGTCATTCAATATTTTCATTCAAATGTAACTTAATTTCCACAAAATCAACTCAGTTTTTCCATCATTTCATTGTCACTGGTAGTGGGCAGCAGCACAGAGCTCAAATAGATACATGTTTGGTCACAGTTGAGCTGAAGATCATACTGTTCTTTTAACTAGTGAGGCTATTGATTGGGTGGAGCAGGATGTGCAGGGCCCTTATGCCGGGCGATGAGGAGAGCATGACGGATGAAGCCATTTGGGAAACTCTTCCTGTAAGCCTCCATGTCCTGTTTTCCCATATGTACTCGCCATCCTCTCATCTTACTACCGGACCAATATTTTTGTGGACAAGTTGTTGGCGTGACTGAATCTGCAATCCTAGTGGAAGAAACATTCCACAGGACATTGGCTTTCATGGGGCCTGTTATTGTTGTCATGCTACTAGAATGGATCTGTGCCAATCACCTAGGGGGATATTTGAATGCAGCATTTCTGGGTCGCCGTATCCATGGTATTTTTCATGGCAGCCACTATGTTTACCCTTCTCAAGCTCAGTGGTACGTCCCTTTTGCTTCTATTTTGGACTTCAGGTGTCAAGACAAAAACACCATTCCTGGGGTTGCGCAGATGTTCAAAAATGATGTATTGGATTGGAAAACTTGATACTTTCAGCCTAGCTGGATTTTCCCTCTCCTTCTGGGACACGTGTTTCATTACTGTGTCATCTATCCTGTGATGAAATGAAAATGCAGAAATTTTTTCAGGTGTTATTGGCTTGAGAACTTTGGAAGATGGAGGGGATCTTGTATTCTAGTGTTACAATGCTGACCTCTTTTTCCCTGTGGTTTGCAGGAGATGTAGGAGCTCTAGGGTGGTGGGATTTGTTTATCAACTTTGGGTGGGTTAATGGCTTCTTCCTTGTATGTCTCTCTAGATGTTTTGAGAAGCTGTTTTGAAGTTTACTCTAAAGGAGTATGGACACACTTGTATCATCAAACTCAAAGTTGTGCTGCACTGCAATCCTTGGGGATGATTCACAATGTTCTGAGTGGCCTTACATGCTGTTTTGTATGCTCATTGGATCTGAAGATTCAGTTCAGTCTTTATGGATGTGCTAGAAGGCCATTGCTAGGATATACATTTGTGCAACTTGGCAATATTTTGCATGAGGTTAATTAGTCTCCTGGCTCAACTCCATTTTGTTATGTGTACTTGTTGAAATGGGTGCAGCATTGCTGAGTGTTTTTCTTTCTTAGTGTGCACCAAGTGGTCCAACCCTACCATTCAACAGGATGGACTACCCCAGCTAGGACCAGGTGGAAGGTTACCCATATTCGCATCTGTGCCACTGCTGAGAGCAACATCAGAGAGTACACAGGATGGGAGTACATCTGCAATGGAGGATGATGACAATGGTGATGGTCTCTGTGGGCGCCAGGACCTGGGTGGTCATCTACTCAAATTGCCAATTATTGTCTTTCAAGTATTGCTCTGCATGAAATTGGAGGTACAATCCTTGATTGCACTAGTGAATGTAAGATAGCAGTGAAGTTTAGGACACATTACTTGACTATGCCACATGTTAGATACTCTAGACACATCAAATGATGAAATGTTCTGGACCAGGTGGTAGGTCAAGAAAATTTCACTTTGAATAAGTGCAGTTTCATTTAGAGAGAGTCAATTATTCTCAAAGTTCTTTGTTCCTCAAGTCTCAAGCATCTGCTCTTTCCACTTCTGCTTCTTTGTGTTTTCCTTTTGTGTTTTCAAATATTGTCTTTGTATTTTTATGTGTTTTCATTGGTTCTGTGCTACCCAGCTCATGACCGGCTTCCCTTTGCTTCTGAGCTTGTGACAATCTTCAGTTCAAAGTTTGACGTTAGCCTGTTGCTGCTAAATGAGTAACTTCTATACATGTTGCTGTTGTTGGTCACTGGACATGCAAGAAATTGTCAATGTTTTCCATACCTCAAATTGTGTTGTAGTTCATTCCATTGCTGTTGTTCTTTGTTCTTGTTCCTGCAGTTTTCTGTTACCATCTCTTGCTGGAAAATCTGCTCCCCTCAGTAGGATGCATATCAATGTTTCTACCCAGATTGACTCAAAATGTGAGGATTGAGAGTTGTGACACCAAAGATACTTGGAGAAAGAATCACGATTGCAACCAGGTTATAGTGTCAGAGATTCCCTGGTCATGGCTAAGGGTTGTGGTTGTCATTTCTGCAGTTTACCTGCTAGGAACTAGAACAGAGATGAGCTTCCTCTGTGGTGTGGGTACTCATGTTTATTAACCTACTGAAACAGGGAACGCCAAAAAAAGCACGTGACATTCCTGTTATCATGCTATTCTCGCCACTGCTACTGGTTCAGGTTGTGGCTGTTGGTTGTGCATTGCTTAGACTCCTGGAGCAGCTATGGGTTATGCTTCGCCTCTCTGAAGCCAGTAATACCCGGCAGTTGGCTTTTTTTTCCAAGGCAGATGATTGTTGTGGCTTCCTCCATCATGGTTCAAGGTATGCCATCATGTAGTCAGTGTTTGGTGACAGGGGAGAAGGCATTATCTAGATTGAGGATGTTATCCTGTCATTTTCACCTTGCTAGTGCTTGAAATCATCAAAATTTTTGTTGCCAAGTACATTCTCCTTTCTGCAAGGTGCTAATATCCAACTTGCATGGGTTGCAGGCTTCTTGGATGGTGGTCAATAGATGAGACTAGTAGGGAAGAACATGCACGACTCTTTCAGGCAGATTCTACAAGGTACCAAACCATGCTTGTCACCCTTTACTCACTGTATTGATCTGCAGCAGGCATTGTACACTAGTTGTTCTTCTCCAGTGATAAATGATAGATCTTGTGTCTTGCAAGCCATTGGCATTCATTAGCAATAAAGCTAAGAACTCTAGTTAATATCCTTCATGGTCTTCCTATCTCAGGAGCTAGATATTTTGCAGGGCCTCTGCCTATGTGTTCTGACTTGATCTCAAAGAGTCCTTGTAGCCTGACCTGTGGCAGTGTTTTGACAACATGTATCTTTCCTCTTCTGCAGTTACAATACATTCAGTGGGCTTTCTCCAGAGGTTGTAAAGAAGATGGCAAGAAAGGACCTGGCAGAAGAGGTAATGGTATTATGCAAGCAGAATTCTTCTCTTGTTGGATAATGCAAAAGTAGTTGGGGTAAACATGTGGGTGTGGACTGCAGGTTTGGAGGCTGCAAGCAGCTCTTGGGGAGCAGGCAGAAATCACCAAACAACAACAGCAGGAGTTTGACCGTCTTCAAAATGTAAATATTTGAGTTGGTGCTCTGAAACGTCAAATATGTGGCTTTAATTACTGTTGCCACCCACTGGTTATGGATCATTCACCTCATAAAGTTGACATGCTTCTTAATAACTCTGTTTATTTGGACAGGAAAAGGTGCTTTGCCGAGTGTGTTTTGAGAGGGATATTGCTGTGGTTCTCATGCCATGTCGGCATCGTATTTTATGCAGGTTAGTCTTCTTTACCTCTCTTGATTCAAATAGTCTCATTGTAGTGGGATAATGGTCTGCAAGACAGAAGATCTATGGTCTTGTTGTCTTGATTCAGACCATGGGTGGCCAAATAAGAGGACTTTCAGTATTTTGTGCTAGAGATGACACAGTTGCAAATTTAATAACTTTTCTGCTCATATCTCTGACAGAACTGTAGAGAGGGTTTGTAGTATATAGTATCACTAAATCTGCAGAATTTATGTTAGCTTGTCCTGCATTCTCCATGGGGAGAGTTACCTCAGGTGCCACTGAGTTCAGCTTTTAAGGAGCAGAGCTGTTGATTCTTACTTGTTCTATGAAACTGTGTCTGCAGCGTCTGTTCAGAGAGGTGTAAGCACTGTCCAGTTTGTCGGAACATCATCATGGAAAGGATGCCAGTTTTTGATGTGTAAATAAATGTTCCCTCCCATCAACAATATTTTTCAGTATGCACAAGGTGTAAACTTCCAAGGTTAGAAGGGTTTCGAGTTAGCTTCAGATCACATGCATTTAGTATGTACCTGCTTGTTGACCCTTTGAATAGGACCAGTCAGGATCCACTCTTCACTACATGGTGGTCATAGTAGGACATTAGAGACAAGTTGCATCAAAAGAGTGTTCAAACTTGTGTTCTGAGATTGGGTGTGTAAATTTTTTATGAGAGCTAGATGCAGCAGTCTGACATCAGCTGCAGGTGATCCATGAATTTGTAGTAGTGTGGAATGCCACATTGGCAATACTCATCATGTCTTTTTTTGTCATCAGCACCTACAACATTTTGGTGTTTCCATTGATATGTTTCCTGTGCAGTTCTCACAATTTGTCAATTGCCCCAACCAAGTCTATGAAAAGACAACAAATTTGCCAAACTTTTGAGCTGCAGTGGTATGAATTCTGCTCTCTAGTGTGCAACTTCTGCTTACAAATCCTCAATTTTCCTCTGAACTCAGTTACTGTAGACAAGCACCTTTGTTGTGCTATACTCTTAGAAATCCAGTGACCATATCACCACAGTCAGGATACAACCACCTAGATTAAACCAGAGATTGATTCCTCTACAAACATATCTTGCAAATTTGAGTCAAGAGTAGTTAATTGGAGAGATATCACAACAACTGTAAAATGGAATGAACAACCACAGCAGCAATGAACTCCCTGAAAGAAAATGCAATGCCCTTAAGAAAATGTGACAATGCATTACAGATCCTGAGTTTGTCATGTTCTTATGTGACTAATATCCTCTCCCAAGCACCGCCAGTAAAAAATTCAATGCAAACAGTATTGCAGCCTCACACATTTCCCAGGCTTCATGTTTGTGGAAGGAGAGCAACTTCTGAAGTAGATTACCTCAGTTTATTTTGGGATGACTTTCAGATTGATTCCTCCTTGCAAGCTTCAATGTTGACAAGTCTTCATTGGAAAACATGAGAAAAACCTTGAAAAAATATGCGGTGACTTCTATTGACCCCCATCCACATCCCCTTTAGCAAAGACGGTAGAAATTGCATCAAAGTTTTGCCGCAACAAACACTGATACGCATGGAACTATCAAGTTTTACTCAAATTGAGTAAACACTAAAAATAACTGTGACCTACCGTTTCCAACGTCAGTTTTCGTGGTGTAGTTGGTCATCACGTCAGTCTAACACACTGAAGGTCCCCGGTTCGAGCCCAGGCGAAAACATTGGTGTCTTGTGAAATTTTTAACTTTTCCGTCATTTGGTTGCTTTAATGTTGGGTAAGAGTGGGCCAACAAATGGGGGGTTTTACCCTTTGTACAGAGAGTGAACTCCCACTCCCTTTCCAAAGAGTTTCTTGTTCTTTTGATACTTACCTTATGGGAGGTTATATCAATTTTAGTTTCCAAACTATTTAGACACAAGAAATGGGCACTTTAGATCTGAAAAAATTAGGATCTAAGTTTGTTTATATCAGGTGCAGGTGTCTTTTTTTTGGGTTTCAATTTTGTGAGGTAGGTGGGATGGTAATCATCCTCAAGTGGGCTTAGCCAAAGTTGGCTACAGGTTAGAGAGGTAGAATATTTTGGGATTCGGACTATGTTGTGGCAACAAGATAGACTCTTATCTTTTAATATGACTTTACAAGTTTTTGCCTCCATATCTGGTGAATTTGAGCATAATTTTCCAAGAAAATACTTAAGGCGCTTCACAGTCCCTATTTCTTTTTGTTGCCAAGTGGTAAGAATTCACCATTAAAAAAACACTGATCAGGTGAGTTCCCATCAGCGTTTTTTTCCTGGAAAAAATTCTTCAACATTCAAGATTTTAGATCCAATTTTGTTTTCTTCAATCTTGGATGTTTCCAGTTGAAGAAAATTTTCCCATCCAAAATTTCTTCAACATTCAAAATTTCTTCAATTCCTTCTACATCAATATATTATAATCTTGGATGTTCTGCTATGTACCTGTATAAATGATGAAGGAAACAAAAACAGGAAAGTGTCTGGACAGCATCATATAGTCTTCAATTTCATGCAAAAACAACAATAACAGTGAGCAATAATATTTTGAATGCTGTCATTTACTATTGACCTCAAAGTAACAATGTCATTTGATCAATCCTGACCTCATGTCTTTATATGTAAAAGAACATAGTTTTATAGATCAATTCCACATTTCAAGGCTATGTACATTGAAGACTTGTTTTAAACAATGTTGAGAACAAACAAATCTACTGTACTTTTCCACTCATCTGAAATAAACCGTCTCTTACTAAATGCCCGCACTTCATCATAAGGAAACACCCTTTCGGTGGGAAAGTTCATTTGTTCATCAATCGTATGGAATTAACCTCCTCCACAAAAAGAGCTAAGTTTCTCCTTGATGATCCTCCAGGTCCAGTTGCCTTTTCTAGAACCTTACTGAGTTCTTCAACCTTCTTCTTCATAGCTTGCCCCCTCTTGTCTTCCATCAAAAGTCGGATAACTCTTTCAACTTCCTCCCCTCTAACAACAGTATCTTTGAAGTTCTTGTGCACTGGCAGTGCTATGTGTAAGATGTCAACACATAGCACACGGTTCAACATTTGGTCAGCCCAAAGTGGCCATGCAATCATAGGCACCCCCATAGCAATACTCTCTGTAACTGAGTTCCATCCACAATGTGTTAGAAAACCTCCAATGGTTGGGTGTGCAAGGATTTGAAGTTGTGGTGCCCAAGAGGTATAAATCAAACCTTTGTCTTTTGTTCTTTCCATAAAACTTTTAGGAAAATATGATGCCAGATGCTGTTCATCAGTAGATGTAATTGGTGACAGCCCATTCCCAGTACTGGATGCAGCTGGAATCTTCACAACCCAAAGGAAACGTACCCCACTAGCTTCAAGCCCTGAAGCAAACTCATGCATCTGCTGCATTGGGAACACAGATATTGTTCCAAAACATATGAATAAAACTGACGATTCTGGCTGTTTGCTTAACCAATGCAGACACTCATTATTGTCTTGTGCAAATTGCAGTCTCTGTCGAAGAGGCTGATCGCCTTGGCAAAACTGAATATTTTCAAACATAAAAGGCCCAACTGCCAATATCTTGGGCACCTGTCACCACGTTATACAAAATCCCCCAGTTAATCATATGTAACTAATTCATTGTTTACAACAAATCTAAACCCTAAACTTTTAGCCCTCAACCAGCAACCTTATATATACATATATATACACACACATTGAACGTCATATGTATTGTTTCAAAATTCAGTGTTAAGTTAAGCAGTAGGGGAAGGGAGTTCTCAGAAAATGGGGCATGCATGAGGCAGAGTCAGGTGGCCCCTTATTCACAGAATGCCCTCCCCCAGGGCCTTTACTTTGTGTAAAGCACAGTTACTGAACATTCTAAATCTGAAAAGTTCCTCTTCTCAGCAGAGGAACTTTCATGCTTACAAGGTGCCCTCGCAGTACACTGAAAATGACAGCAATGCTATATGTCTTTTAACTATTCGCATTCTCTGATCAAATCCTTAGGTCCATAGTGCAAGAACATCAACTATAAAGGGCAAAAGCTTGGGTTCTTCATCTCCCAGGGAACTTATAATTCATATTTCAGAGATTACAGTCTTTACTCCCTGAGAGACCCATTTATTGATGGAACCGGTAGAAACACTCAAGGAAATCTTTCAGGAAATTTTGTGACAAGTAAAAATACAAATAGTTCGAATTACTTCCATCGACAACTTGCAATCCATCTAGACATCTATGAATAGTAGAGATGGAAGCTGTTAATGGAACTACGAAACAACCAATGAACGATATGTACGTGTCTACCAGTGCGGCCTCGGTTTTCTGCCGCAAGCCCAAGTGTGAACTAGACTAATGTAACTGCCTTCTTCAGTAATGTCTTTTAGAGCTAAAAACTAATGGAGGAAAAGTTAAATTTGGACACTTGTACACTGGAGCTGACCTGTTCTCGTGTGGAGTGTTTGCAGATCATTTCCTGTAACCCATCGATGATCTCGGATTCCAGCTCATATACGCTATTCACAAGCACCCCAGCAGCTTCCCACAAGCGCTCGCCTTCATACACAAGCAATCCAGGGCTGGGCAGATTGGAGGGTAGATCGGAAGGTACAATCGGAGGGAAACACGGAATCTCCAAAGACTTGCCATCGGATGGAACAGGGAGGAGACCCCGTGCATTGAAGTCGCGCAGACTATACAGTAACGATAGCAAATGTGGAGTCGGAAAAAGACAATATCTCGGGATCTTGAATTCGTCTGCAATATCCTGCATGCAGCAGAACCCAAATTGGTTTTGTTAGTATTGCACTATGTAAGTTGGTGCACTGTTGTGATTATCAAAAGGTACATGAACCAGCTGCGAGGATGCACACGACGACGCGAGATGTCTACAATGCACGCGCACAAGAATTTTCCGCAAAAAGACAAAGGATTGAATAGCTGAATCATGGTGCTAGTGACGTACCTGGGTCCAAGCTAGAAACATATCGGAGATGATGCAAACAGGAGGACCAAAACGCGAATCTGAGGATTGAGAAATATCAGAGGTTACGCCATTGGGCTTCATCAGTGCCGTCATCAGCTCGCAGAGCTGATCTCTCATATTATTAGTAACTTGTATCATCGCGATAAAATTCTTGCGATTCACCTCGGCATACTCAGCAGGAAGGTCAAAACAAACAAGTCGAATATTTTCGCGCGCTTCAAAGCTGTTGTTTTCCACGAGTGCTCGCCGCGCGTTGGCAAGGTGAGGAATTGTGGTGATGAAGGTAATGGTCAGTCCGTTCCGCGCCAAGCTCTTCGTGAACGGAATAAAGCGAGCCAGGTGACCTCCTGCAGGAAAGGGGAATGCCACCACATGTGCTCCCTTCATCGTCCGGGTCGTGTCGTCCACCGTCATAATGATTGACTTGCACCTCCTCGCCCTCTAAACCTGAAGCAACATCCTCAACGGATTTAGGGAGAACGTTCAATCGAGTCACAGTGTTAACTATCACCTTTATGTTTCTATCTAGTCAGGAGTTTGCTTTCATGCCTTGGGCCCTGTGATATCCAGCTATGTGCAAACAAGTCGACGACGAATGTCCCTGCCTTTCAAAAGCTAGGAGAAAGAGTCCGAAAGTAATTATATGAGCGATGTATTTCGTTTGTTTACAGCGATCGTTTGGATTTTATCTTCCCCTTCACAACCAAGCAGCTGATCTAGACTGCCTCATGGGAAATGGCATTACGAGATGGTTGTTGAACAGGTCTTCCTGGGAATTGATCAGTAGGTTCTCCATGTCTAAAGGCGATGGGAATTCATGTAGGATGCCCTGGCGTTGCTAGCTCTGACTTGCAGGCTTAGAGCCTAAATACGTCAGTTCAATGACTAATTTTCTGGACACACAGAAAAGAGAGAGAGACGTGATACTTGATTACAGATCTGAATCCCGGCTCCCTTTTGAATTTCTACACATTTTTCCAATTGCATATTCGGAGCACTGCTGCAATTGCATTAGTTCTGGACAAGGACAGCTTTAAAACAGTTGCGTCATATGAGATAGTCCGCACGTGATCTACAGTAGCCTAACGGCCGTCTACTCCTTTACTTTTTAGTATATTCTGTTGCGCCACCAACTAGCTTCACATTTGGCACTTAATGAGTTGTGCAGCAAAGAGAAGGAGCCTGAATTTAAGGTCTCAAATTGGGAAGCTGGCAACATTGAGGTTCAGCAGATCTTGCAATACACGTATCGCAGACTGAAAACCAGTGAACGTTAGAGACGGACATGAACTCTCCGCACGCCACTGCCTCATTCTTCAGATGGCACTCTTCTATATGATGCGAGATCGTGAGTATCAATAAAATCTAACCTCCAATTACACACACATGATATATTTTGAAATTACACACAGGAATGGAACTATTGTGATTCCTGGCAGCCAGCTGCAGGAGCTTCAGGTAAGAAGAAACAAATAAAAACCAAGATCAAAGTTATAAACCCAACTACCCGGGGCAGGGTAATATTGCATTATATATACCAACCTTGTGGCGCTGCAAATATATTAGCTCAAGAGTCGCTCAGTGAAGGTTCCAATAATCGATCTAGTCCAACGAGAGGTCTCCAACAAGCTGCCTGCTGACCTTCAGGACTAAAGAGCACGCGTCGAGAAAGTATGAGAAATTGGCGCAATAGGTGCAGATCACGGGAGACTATATATAAACTGCGCTGAGGAGAAGAGATCAATCCATGCGCTTGGTCATTGTAGAGCTCCTAGACTTAATACTGCATAGTTAAACAGGAGCATGAACACGTGTTTCCAGCGAAATCACGATACGTATGTACTACAGATGGTCTACTACATGACTAGCTTCACAGGGTATCTGCTGCCTATGCTGATTTCGTGGCGTCTCAACCTCCAAGAGAAACAAAATGAAAGCTGCTGCTGCAACCACACTAAAGACAAGAAGATCAAGTGCAGGCGGTGATGATGGATGCAGCTGCTGCTGCAGCAGTGCTTTTGTTTGTGTGACGGCATAATATTAATATATTCAATTCCCCCGTTCACTCGAACCGCAGCTTCAATGACTAACTACATGCAATCAGTTTCGTTGTCTAAAAGCTAAAACTGCTCCATCTCATCAGGCTAACTTCTAAGACTAAATTAGGGTCACTGCGAGTCTAAATTTGACATTGACCAGTCTAAATATAGCCAGTAGTAGGCCTTGCTCAAGAAAGGTGAAGGTTCCCTGGTGTGGGTGTGTTGGTTCACGATGTGGGTGAAGGTCTCAGTGTGGGGGGTTTGAGTTCAAGAACAAGGATGTCAGTTCTGTAACGTTATACTGTAAAAAGTTTTGATTTCTCTCGAAAGGGTATGGAGGTATGAACAGTAATTATTAGAAGATTTGAATTGATCATAAAATCAGGAGATCTGTATATTCCTACTTTATTCGTGCTTTTCAGAGGTTGGACAATGGTGGAAAGCAACTTGACGTGTGACATTTGGTTGGCTTTTTGTTTGGATGTTCATCAAGATGCTAACTTTGGCTTTCCTTAAATTGTCTGAATGTTCATCAAAGTCCTAAAAATTATTGGGACCTGCCACCAATGATTCTTTACTTTCCATATGCACACGTTTTCCATGCCAGATAGAGCTCTTTACTGGTGGTATTGACGCTGTACAATGGAAGTGCTGAAATAATTTGTTAATAAGCCCCCCAATTATATGTCCCTGACATTAGCCTAGGACTGTAAATAGTTATGTTCTTAGGAAGGGTATTACCCCAGGTTGAAAATGGTGACCAAGAGTTTTAGACATAAAAAATGCATGTAGCCAATTAGAAGGCCTAGCATTCCTTTGGGGAGGGCCAAACATTTTTATGGGGTTTGCCATGGAACCTACTGTGCTTCTATTTTGGGGAGTGGGGGTTAGAGAGGTACTTCTAATGGGGTTCCACAAAAGTGGCTCCATCAAAGAAAAAACAAAAAACTTTGGGTGCAACCCTCACTAATTATTAGAATCAACAATAGGTGCCCTCAATACTTAAATATGTGCACCTTGGGTGAATTCACCAGCACCCACACTCTTTTCATAGTAAAACTATAAACCCCAATTGGTTTTTTGGTTGTTTCTAGACATTATAACATCTTGACC
>Ga0116231_10009991_pt1 | contig 15575 bp, 16 predicted proteins | sample S1TSphgellanicum_2_FD_89695 | JGI IMG/M metagenome (GOLD analysis project Ga0116231, IMG submission 89695) | Host-associated microbial communities from peat moss isolated from Minnesota, USA - S1T2_Fd - Sphagnum magellanicum MG | ecosystem: Host-associated > Plants > Peat moss > Unclassified...
CTTAGGTGCCACATGGCATGTCCTAACTTAGCTTAGGTGCCACATGGCATGTCCTAACTTAGCTTAGGTGCCACATGGCATGTCCTAACTTAGCTTAGGTGCCATGTGGCATGTCATAGGTTCCATGTGGTATGTCTTAGACCTAGCTTGTGTGCCATGTGGCATGGCTTAAGCCTAGCTATGTGCCATGTGGCATGTGTTATGCCATGCTTAGGTGCCATGTGGGATGGTTTAGACTTAGCTGTGCCACATGGCATGGCCTAAGCCTAGCATATGTGGCATGTCCTATGCCTTGCTTAAATTCCACATGGCATGGCCTAGACCTAGCATATGTGCCACGTGGCATGTCATAGCCTAACCTATGTGTCAAGTGGCATGGCCTAAGCCTAACATAAGTGCCATGTGGCATGGTTGAAACCTAGCATATGTGCCACGTGGCATGGCTTAGGCTAAGCATATGTGCCATGTGGCATGTCCTATGTTGTGCTTAAATGCCATGTGGGATGGCTTAGACTTAGCCCATGTGTCACATGGCATGGCCTAGGCCTAACATATGTGGCATGTTTTACGCCTTGCATAGATGCCATGTGACATGTCATAGCCTAGGCTACGTGCCACATGGCATGACCTAAACCTAACATAGATGCCATGTGGTATGGCTTAATTAGGCCTAGCATAAGTGCCACATGGCATGGCCTAGGCCTAACCTATGTTCCACATGTCATGTCTAGGCTTATATGTAAACATAAGCAATGCCACATGTCACCAAGTTTAGGCTAAGTACCATGTGGCCTAGGTTTATAGGTAGGTAGGTACTAGCAGGTAGGTAGGCATATATGTATCTTGGTATGTCTTTGCTAGGTAGCCTAAACACTTTATACAACTAACATGTGATTATTTTGGTTACATTTGCAACTAAATGTATATACAATGTTGTAAAAAATACCAATACATTATAAAACATAACACAATTTAAGGATGAAATAGGTCACAATCGCAACCTAGTTGAAAAGAAGACCAAACTTCATCCAAATTTGAAAAGTAATTGCATAGGCAACCATTTGTAATTATAGGTGACATTTGGTTGCATGTAATTGCACAGGGATGGGTTACAAATGATAGGATTTTTAATAGTGACTTGGTCAATTATAATTGTTACAACAACAAATATTTATATTCAATAAGCAAGTGATGATTATAATCAACATTTCCATATATTAATTTACCAACCGAGCTTCCTTCTTAGTTTTGCCCGTTTGCCCAACTCTTGTCAAATTTTTCACCTTACTCTTGGCATTTGACATATGTTCCACCTTCTTTTATATTTCAAGTTTACTCCAACAAATTGTTAACCTCTCCCAATGGATAGGTTCTATATTGATTGGGCATTATGTTCTCTCTTCCAAAAACCTAGTTTTGGATTTGGTTCTCTTTGTTTTCAACCATCTTTTCACCACGTTTCTGAATCCCACAGTGGAAAGTTTGTTATCTACATATTCAAACTCTTTATCTAAAGCTAACTTCAACTTTTCTATGGAGTCCAGATGGTGGTCCACCCATGATACAACATTGATGTCAAGAATATGAGGAATTAAGGTCCTCATTACCTCATCCCAAGCATTCTTACCTTCACAATGTCCATCTACATCCCCCCCCCACCTTTATCCTAATCTTGTGAGGTTTTTTTCTAGCTACTTGCCAAACATCACTTTCAACATCGTTTTCTTTTTTCATTGTTCTCTAAACTACTCTTATTGCACTTTCTAATTTCACCAAAGGTACAAACATTTGTTTCATTGTAAGCACATATCCTTGTTGCATTAGAGGTGTGCTTGTTGATGTTACAAATTGTCCAGGTGCCATCCCCCATTGCACCATTATCCATGGTGGGGGTTGTAAAAACTACTATTGTAACCACCTAGATGGTGGTTGTTATTGTCACTGCCCTATAGCATTTTCTAGTAGATTAACAAAATCAGATGTGTTTGGGGCACAAGTTGTACCTAATTTGTCAAGGGTTTGCAACAACTTCCTTTTTTTCCATGTTTTTGTTGTAGATGAACCTGCAACTACGCCATCTACTTCATGTATTGACTCCACATTATCTTCAATTTCTGCAACTTGAAACCAAGCAACATATAAATTGTTTACAAACATGTATGCATTATCATAGCCAAACTAACAATAGAGTTCATGCATGTGCATAATAGTTACTACATTCATGAACTATTGTAGATAATAAAAATTGCAAAATGTCTATACTTTGCAACGTCCATTCTCTCTTTGTCCCAAATTGAATTCAAACTTTAAACATTTCATAAGTTCACAAGTAAGGTTTGTAGCTACCATAAACCACATAGGTGGAAATGGTTGCATCTTGAAAAGTACATGAACCAACTTCAACAACGTAAACTAATAGACTTGCATCCTTGAAGAAATATGTTTGAAGTACAATTTGTAATTCATGCAAATGTCTTCCAAAGCAATATGTACACCAAGTTTTTGTTTACATTTGCTAGTTCATGGACATCAAGTATATGGAATTTAAAAACATCACTACAAGCATAATTCATATTATAATAACCTATTGATTAGTCATAACTCCAATGTAATAACCTATTGACTGGTCAACACAAACAATTAATGATATATCGACATGGAAAAGTACATTTACATTTTGCTTTATTATGCACTTGCACAAAGATGTCTATTAGAAAGTATCGAACAAATTTCTTACCACAAGTCCCTTTGCCATCTAGTAATGAAAAGATTGAAAATGTTGATGTGAACTTTTCAACACACCAAAAATAACAAAATAATTGGTAAGGATCTAAAACAAACACAAATGAAACATGGATTGCTTTGATAGTTGAAATAACCATGGCTGTAATAATCATCTTTAGGTTCTTAATTAAATAACAATGTTGTTTAGTGGTTAGTATTAGTGCATTCAACTATTTTTTAAATTTGTTGTCTTCATAATCAATAGAAGAAAAACAAAAATCATAATTGACATAGTCTTATAAATATCCTTATATTATAATGAACATGAAATTAAAAATTGAATTTCTAAGCTTGTATAGTTACTCTTGGACCTTGAACAAATAACCTATCACAAATTTAGCTATGATGTTCCATGTTATTAGGACATAGATGTGTAGACAAAACCATCACATTCATGCTAAATCTTGACTTCTATCATCAACACTCTCGATGGTCGACTATATAGAAACATGAACAACATGATCTACCATAAATTCACATAAGATAAAAATACAAAAATGGGCATCCTAAACATTATTTAATGTGAGTTGATAAAGGTTGGATGCTTCTGGCCAATTAGATACTTACTTGAACAATTCTAGTGAAACGAAATGATGAAATTTCTATAAGACTTTTTGGAACATTGCATTTCTAGAATTGTAACAAATGGACTTAGTTATGGTAAACATTAAAAAAAAAGTATAATGAGGAAAAAAAAATTTACGACAATAAAAAATGTGTACAAAAAGGTCAAGAGTGAAATGAAATGTTCACCACTTATATATAACCCAAATTGCCATTATAATGATGACAAATTTCAGGTTCAAAATGTGGTTCATGATTTAAATTGAAACAATGGTTTTAAGAGATTAAATGTTCTTAACAAATATTGCTCCAAACAACATTCAACCATTCTTTGTCTATATTGATTGTACTAACCAAACGTAACCTAAAACTTACAAAAATTAAAAAACTAATTGGTAATCATGAACAACCCCCAAACTAAAAAGGGAATAATGATCTTATAGTAGCAGTAAGGGGCAAACATAACTCTTCGATGAAGTTCAACATTCAAGAAAACGAAAGCATTATTTAAACCAAAATGTTCTCATTAGTCGACTATTAGGTAAGGTTTTGATTGTTTACAAAAAACCGTAACACAATTGCAAAGTGACTAATTACTATTGCATTCTAGCAATTTACTCTTGAAGGTAGGGCTTAGAGTAAAAACCAAAGCACCTAGCATGTATTTGTCGTCTATCTCTGTTTTTGCAAATGCCTCCTCCATTTCTATAGACTTGTTGGTGTCCTTGACCTCTATGCTTCTTGTCACTCTAAGCAACCTTAGGCTACATCGTAGTGGCTCCCTTAGTTTAGCTAAGAATGATTGCAAGTGTCGACTTTTCTGGGCATTCAAAGTTTTGCACCTGCATAAACAAAAACAATGAACAACCCTATATTACAAAGACAACACAATCACATCAAACTTGTAAAATTTATAATCGTCCACCTTGGAATAATCAGACGGATGGGAAATAATGTATACCTTAGGTCAAACTACGAAAACAAATGTTTGGACCAAGATGTATATAATCTAAGGTTTCCTGGGAAATTTTGAATAGAAAAAAGGCTTAGTATTACAAGACCTAAGTGATCGAAATGATATTCACCTTTAGCTGGATGATGTAACAAAAATCAAACAACTAGTAGCATTTGAAATTGAGTGTACATACAATGATTGTAGTGCATCTTCAAGAGGCTTTCGCATGTATGCAATAGAAGCCACATGCATGTCCCTGGCAAGTTCATATTTTCCCTTCTCTTCTACTGCAACACCCACATTGTTGTGATTCGAACCTTGAAAAAAGTCTACATCTTCCATACCCTCCATCCCTTGTGGGGCCCTTTTTGTAAGTAGTCTACCAAATTTGCATTCCTAAACATGTACTAACAAACATACACAAAGAGATAAGCCAAGAACTGAATGAGAAATGAATGGGAATAGAAAACATCGTGCATATGAATTTCATCCATTTTGTTTGAAGTGGAGTCTTAACCTAAAACTAAATAATCCAATTTGTGATGTTTATTAGGGTTAAGGTTAAGTAAGACAAGACCTTGTTAACTTTGTTCCAATAATTGGTTAACTAACTACAATGAATAATTGTTCCACCATGCTACAACAAAATTGCTTGAAACAAATGGAGAGGGCTTTCAATGTCAGTGACAACCAAGCTAAGTAAATGCCATCAATGGATTCCAACATAAATCCCTTGAAAAACTAGCTTATGAACTAAGGTTTTTATTCCCATGAAGCTGCAACAATTATGAATAAACAAAATGAACTTGTTGTAATAGTTGCATCCAATGTTGCTATCAATAAAAACATGCATATGTATGTCAACTATTCAATAGGTAAATGGGTTTTCTTAAACTTACAAGTTGCATCTTCTTTTTCCTTTGTAAGAATCTATAAATAGGTGCAGTGTGCACTAATAGAGTTTCAATGGCATTTTTTTTTGAGCCCAAGTTGTAAATTTGTTGCAATTTTTTTTAAATTAATGACATTTTAGATAATAATCTTCTCCATGATCATGCCCCTTTTAGTTAGTGATGCATAAAATATTTGATCTATGACCAAATCAATTTCTTTTTGTTTACATATTATAGACATGATTAGATAGTTAGGATCAATCTAACTCCCAAAAGAATTGATGGTGAAAATGCAACTTGTTTAGAAACATGGTTTACTATGTATGTTGTAAGATTGAAGAGGAAAACACGAATGTTGTGTGCTTCATTTTCTTCATCATTTGCATTTGGAACTTCAATTTTGTGAAATTTTCCCTTTTTTCCTTACTACTTTTTTCATGTATGCATTGCTTCTATGCCAAATCTCAACCATAACTAAAGGCAACTGGCTAACTATGTTAATTTGGGACAAAGCTTAATATCCTTGTGTAGTACTATTTATTATCAAATGTGTGAAGCACTGTGAACTATGTTTGAAATGACAACATGGATATGGAATTTCTTGGATTCATTATCAAAAGTACTCCCTCTCTTTTTGCTCAAATCTAGCCATGTGGGTTACAAAGTTAAAGAATCAAAGCTTCTAACAAGCAGTGGATGGTGGGTGCTAGGGAAAGCAGATCACTTGTTGCAAGGTGTGGCAAGTTGGAACCTTTTGCAAATGTGTTATGTGTGGGTGTGTGGGCGAAAGAGGTTCCTTACAGACTTTGTACTAGAAGGTTGTGAAGGTGTTGGAAATGTCTCAAGATTCCTCACCCCACTATGCAAACCTTTTTCAATGGTGTTTTTTGGTCGTACACATGGGTATTACCCAACTAACTCACACAAATTGAAATATTTTTGCCATGAATTGTCAAGGGTGTTCTTCTATGTGGATTGTGCATTGGTCAAATTCATCAAGATTAATAGACTATAGTAGTTGCAATCACAATGGATTCATGAATTGTTTTGTTGAGCAACAAATGTATGTGGGATTGCATCTGCTACAATGTTGTCTTCCACAAGCAAAACCCATAGAAAATGATAGATAGTTGTTGGAGCCATATTGAGAACAACTCATGATAAAGCAAGAATACATACATACACGGAAAACTTCCTTATGGCCATTTGTTTTTCGCAGATGCTACAATGAGGCATGCATGCACACACGCACGAGTTCTTGACCTATAGGTGTTCTAATCTCATGTGTGTCTGAGCACACACTCACAATTGTAAGTAATGGTAAGGTTTGAGAATAACAAAAAGTTTTTTTTTCCTCACATTTTTTGAGTTTTAGCAAAATAATTTTTTTTTCTAAAGTAATTTTTTTTTTCTTTTATTCTTTTACATCATCTTCTCCAATAACCACGGAAGGTAATAAATTCCATAACCACCCCCCACTAGGTCGATCACCAAACTAGGACTAACAAAGCAAGCACATTGCCACACATTGCTAATGTTTCTTTTGAATTGTCCGTTTACAATTGACCAATTCCCCGGCTAGCCAAATGTTTGAAGCTCTCGTAATTGATGTTAGGAACAGATTGCAATATCCAAAAGCTAATAAGGACAATGAAGATGAAGATTGGGCCTAGGTGATAGTTGTCGAAGTTGCCACCATATGTGCAATTAAAGTTTGAAAAATGTTACAATAAGTAGTAGTATCTTTTAAAGCCATCTCTAGAATGCATGTACATGTTCTAGCTAGCATAAAATTTTTGTTGGAAAAACAGCTAGTTGATAAGTACCCATAGTCATGTGTGGGTGTGGGGTCCATCACTAGCCGAATTGCCACCATAATCTTTTTGAGCACAATAGTGTGAGTAGGATGTAGATTTATAAAACAAACACCATAATAGCTTTGTTAATGTCCATAACATTTGAAGCACCAGTTGCATAGCTCCAACATTTGGACTTGAAAGTAGGGAGCACATCACAATAATAGGACTATTATACTCACTTCTAGCTACTTTTACAATTTCTTATAGTGTATAGTGTTGATCATCTTCAAGTTCGTTTCACAACTACTGCTCCATTGGGACATTTGCGAGAAAAAAAAATCTTTGTAAAAGGAATATTTGTTGTTGCTAATGCCATTGATCATGGTTTTCAATGTGGGACGGGCTTTGACCACTCCTTTGGCCATCATCAACCACTTGTTTCTACAATATTTTAATATTTACATAAACTTAACACTCTTTAGTTTCAAGTATGTTCATCATTTTCAACATATATATTTTGATCTTCACTTTTGTATTAATGTTAATGATGCATCTTGTTGTCCATTCTAGTTCAAGGTATCTATTCTTGAAATGTTAGTAAATGGCAAGACTAGCCTTTAGATTAGATGAGGTTTTGGATGTATATGCTTGCCTAAAAATCACGTGTGTTCAATGTATTTATATATTGTTTACAAACAATTGTAGTTCAATAATAGTTGCTATACAATTCTGCTGCAAAAAATTATAGAAACTAATTCTCTATGTAGTCTGTCTTTGCCTTGGTATAGTAATTAATTGTAAATGGTCTAAACTCTAAGGTTGGATTATTGCATGTTTAGTTTAATAACCTTTGTACTTTCAAGTTGTATTCAGGTTTATCATCACAAATGTGTTGCGTCGGGACATTGATTTCACTTTTATCTTCACTAGTTTGATGTCATTTTTTATGACAATCCTTTCCTTTCACAAGTTGTTGAGGTAGGTTCATGCCACCACTCTTCCAATGACACAATAATTAGTCCACATACTGTAAGTATGTATTGATTTGAAAATAGAATATTCAAGTAATATTCAACTACTTTGTGAATGATATAGAATGTTTTGGGGAATGGTTAAATCATGATCATTGTGGGCACTAGGAAGATTTTTGGGCATGATCAAATTTTGTGTGATGTGAAAGGTTATTATCCTAGATGAGAAGGTGCTTGTGTTCATGTGTTGGGTTTTGGCTTTGAACATTTGGACTAGTATATTTTCAATGAGATTATTAGAATAGGTCTTAAAATAAATGGGTTTTAATGAAATCAACACAATGTAAGGGGCAGGTTCAATGTTAGAACTTTTGTAGCTATTTTTGTCTTATCTAGGTTACTTCATCTTTTTTACTTCAAATTGCTTACAACGAGCATGTGTTGGAACACAAATACAAGCAACTTGTAAATAATTTCCACATCTTTTGATCTTGCACAATGTTAATACGTATATCTAAATGCCATCCTTTGACACTATAGTAATATGATGTGTCGACAAATGTTGTGCAAGTGGGTTTTGTCTTACACAATGTGCAATTTATGTGGAAAGTTGTTTGTAAAAGGAAAGAATTGAGGCGGTAGGATGCGTATATGATTTTGGATGAACAAGGCATTTAGGATAGGGATTGATTAGGGAAATTTGTAATTTTGAATTTTGAATTCTTGTTGGTTTTGAATCATGGTGATGTGACTTGGGATAGTCCAAAAGGACAAAGTTCTAGAAAATAGAAAAAAAATTATTAGACACATAGTTTTGGGAAAAGTAAGAGGAATTGTAGGTAATTGTAGTAGAAAACCATAAATTTTATTTTGATATACCACATATTTTAATTGTTGTTTTGATTTTTTCAATAAAACATGGGATTTTGTTGTAATTTTGATTCATGTTTTTAATAATACAAAAAAGCATAGACTTTTGCAGTGAATTTTATGTTTATATCGTTGTGTGAATTTTTGTAGTAATAGAATATGATGAAATGAATTATAATATTGTTTATGGAGTTTTTTACAATGTATTTTGAAGTGTAGATTCTAGTTATATTAAATAACCTTGAATATGGTGTTTTAATGAATGGCAATGTTAAGGGTGTTGTAAAATAAGGTAGAAATAGTGGATGTATGCATGTGAAGTGCAAATATGTTGTTACAATAGTGTGGAATAATTTTGCAAGAATTAAATTTCATTTCTACCATTTGGTGACCATCTTGTGGCAATTTTTTTTGTTTTTTTTACAATAATGAAAAGGTTTTTAACAAATTTTGTTGTTATATTGTAGATGAAAGTGTTCAAATGAGTAATGTTGTTTTTTCAATTTAGAATTTAAAGGGGTATGTTAGAAAGTATTAGAGGTTTAAATAGTTGACGGTGTAAAGACTACATAGCGATCTACTGACTTTGAACATGAAAAATTGTGAAACAAGATGAATCTGATGGTGACCTGAAATTTACAACGACAATTGGACTTGGAGGCAAATCGGCAAGTTATTGAAAGACAAACATAAGACAATCTTGAAAATGCAAAGGAGTATGTAGGGCTTACAGAAACCCCATATCGAATCTAATGTTAAACACACAAGTTCTAAAAATAGAAGAAAGGCCTATGGGGCACATGTCCTTTCTACCACAAGAGGTGGTTCGGCGCAAATATGGATTGGGGGTCTTCAAAGAAGGCATAATTATAGACGACGATCTCCACAGAGTAAGATGCAATTGACTTCTCACCTAAATGAATGGGTGCACTATATTTCTCAGTCATAATCTATGGTTTAGAATTGAAGAGATCAAGACAGAACAAGGACTTTTGTAGTACCTAATCAACCTTAGGAAATCTCAAGTTTGGAATCGATGAATAGCCAAAGAAGGGATGTTACAAGAGGTATACAGCCCAAGTTTGTGTATCAATTTACATTTCCAAATTATTATGAACTAGTGGAAGACTGGGAGGTGGAAGAAACCACTAATATCGATGTGGTTGAAGAGACTAAGGAAAATTACCTACGATCATTTGAGTACGCAGAAACATAGGTGAATGTGTTGGATGAAGTACCATAGTCATGCTCACATCAAAGGAATCCATAGATGGATCAAACAAAGTACACAGCCAAAACACGGGATCATGAATTTGTGGATTCGGAGATGGTTATATTATTTTCAAGGGTTTGTGCATTTTGTGAAGAAGAAGGACATGCAATCATGGATTGTCCATTTGTGCCTTTTCACATTAGAGCAAATATTGTTAGACATGTGGAGTTACAGAATGTGGCAAAAAACATTATTGGATCAACCACAATTACATGAACCAAGAATTCTTGTAGTCCATAATAGATTAAGAGGCATGGAGTTAGGAAGCCAATTGGGTCCATAGAGTCGATAGATTCGTCCAGCTATTCAGACCAAGAATAGAGAACTATAGGGGTATTCACATCCACATTTTGCACTATAGAAGATACCAATGGGTAACCACATAATGGAACATTGCCGACCTTGAATCAACACAACTTCACCAATAGTGTCAAAAGTAGCAGTTGTTGAAACCCGAAGACAAAATGCTAGTATAACAACCATAAGAGTTGAAACGGTTGTTGTGCCCACCATGGATGTTGTCAAAAGGGGAGTATTAATTGGATTTGTAACAAAATTGGGTAGTGGATCAGGTGGAATCTTGATAGGAAGGAAGTTGAGTGGGAGTTCGGCATTACCAACAACTATTGGAATTGTTGGGACACCTTAGATGATGTTTATTAATCTAATAATGACTACTCATGTGAATAGGATTGTAGATCAACCACCAATGAACTCAATGGTTGCTGGAAGGTACAAAAGTGCAAATGTAATGAATCTGAGAGGATGATACTGAAAACCATTTATTGTAACTACACCAATCCTTGATCATAGATATGGCTATTATGTTAGGCCAAACAAGGTAACTTTTTAGTATCAAAAAAGGTGTTGATCCAAATGCTCATGTCAAAGTGTTCAATTCTATAGTAAAAATAAATGCAGAGATTTCTAAAAAGTATATCATTAATGCGTTTAGTTATATGCTAAGAGATACAACATCAAATTGGTGTCATAATTACATGTCAAAATTCTCTGACTGTACTTTTTCAGAGCTTACACATGCATTTTGCAAATGTCATTGGAAGACTTCGAATGATGAGCAAATATACATGGAGTCGAAGAATATGAAGCAAGAGGAGACTAAAAGGGTGGAGGTTTATTATGAGTGGATTCAGAAGTTGGTTCATGTTTACAAGTACTAACCATAAACAATTTTCTGACTACTATGTTTAGAGTGGGTTTATAATCATACTTTAGAATTATGATTGCAGGGATGAAGTGGTCAACATTACAACAACATAAGGAGGTAACAATGTTGTGTGAAAAAGGCATGATTACTATAGAAGCAAGGAGTGCCCTTTAAATAACATAGAGTACCAAATAGGCAACACCAACAAAAACACAGAGTAATACAGGGAAGATTGATAAACATTGCACAAACTATGGGATGAGAAATCACAATGTGGAGAGATGCAAAAAGAAGAACAAATAGACCATAGTGGAAACCACATAAATAACACAACCAAGTCAAAAACCACAGAAGACATCTTCATATGCATGCCACATCTGTGGTTTGAATGGACATAAAATGACAAATTGTCGAAAGTTTATTGAAATGCATAAGATGTTTCATGGGAAATATGTGGCAATAGTAGAGGTTCAACTTGTTACTGAGACATAAACAATCACAGTAGAAGAGATTTTTTTGGACATTGGTAAGCTGATGCTAGAAACAAGTTATATTTTGAACTTGGGACAATTGCTTAAAATAGCTCTTGAGTTAAAAAGATATATTTGGCAAAAGCTAAACCAAAGAAAATTCATAATTCAAATAGAACAACCATAAATAAACAAGTTAGTTCTTTAATACCAGAGGTAGGCACAACTGTTATAGCAATGGATAATCATATGGTAGTTATCCAAGTACATATTGGGAAGATACAATAGAAGATGTGTTGCTAGATGGAGGTTTTAAACTTAATATTATCACAAATGAATTGAAACTCAGGTTGGGGCTTCTAAAGCCTAAACTTGCACCATATAATTTAAGGATGGTAGATCAAACAACTACAAAACTAGTGGGGTTGATCAAAGATTTGAAAATATATGTTCATGGCATTCTTTACATAACTATGTTTACTATATTTTAGAATAGTGTGGTAAATTATAGTTATTCCATGTTGTTGGGGAAACCATGGTTGATGGATGCTAAAATGGCACATGATTGGGGGAGTAACATTGTTACCATACAAGGGAATGGGACAGTGAGAACAATTACAGCCACCAAACATTTGGGAGGTGAAGTAAGAAAACCAAAAGTGTTACTGTGCTACAAAATGGTATCACATATGAAGAAGACAATATAATCTTTGCTACAAAGCCAAAATTGTTCTCAATGGGAACAATTAATTTACACAATTCAATATGTGAAAACCATAGATGTGGAAATCATGGATACAGATGTGAAGACTATTATTTCAGAGCAAGAAGTTGAAGTACAAAGCACAAAGAAAAAGGTAGATGGTAATAGATACGAGCCAAGAGTAGCTTTGGAGGATAAGGTGTATTCAAAAACATACTACAATCATCAACCAAGGAGTGTTATAGTGGATGAAACTCCAACAAAAATCAAAGCATAGGAATTATAGATAACTGGATGGACGTTAAACTGAAGATCAACAATTGATGAAGTTCAATATGGGAATTGATGCAAAACCATAGATGGTGAAGAATAATGCATAGTTGGAAATAAGCAAGGTGTTGGAACTAGAGCAGTTGTTGAAGGAATTCAAAGATGTTTTTACATGGACAGACAAAGATTTGAAAGGGATTCCACCAGAGTTGGCACAACACAAAATTGAGTTAGATACTACTATATCACCGACACATCAAGCCAGGTACAAATTAAATCCAAACTATGTTACAACAGTCAAACAAGATATAGACAAGTTGTTAGCAGTTGGATTTATTCAATCTATAAAGGAGGCTACATGGTTGTCACCCATAGTAGTAGTACCCAAGAAAATGGCAAATTGAGAATTTGTATAAATTTCAAAAAACAAAATGCAACCACAAATAAAGATCCATACCCATTACTTTTCATAAATGAAGTGTTGAACACATTAACAAGGTATGAGGCATATTCTTTCTTAGATGGATATTCAAGATATCATCAAATATCTATAGCTCCAAACTACATATACAAGACTACATTTGTTATAGACTAGGGGGCTTTTATATGGAAGGTGATGTCGTTTAGTGTGAAAAATGAACCTCCAACATGTCAAAGAGTTGTTACTAAAGCATTCAGAGAATATTTGGACAATTTTATGAAGATATTTCTGGATGATTTTAGAATATATAGTGACATGGAGAGTCATCTGCAGAAGCTCAGGTTATGTTTTCAAAAGTGCAAAGAACATGACATTAGTTTGACTCCAAACAAATGTGCATTTATGGTATTTTCAGGGATGATATTGGGTTTTATTATTTCCAAAGAAGGGAAACTACCATATCTAAAGAAGATACAAGTAATAGTAAACATGCCACCACCCAAGAATCCACAACATACTCAAGTATTCAATGGGATGGCATAGTTTTACAAATGTTTTATTAAAAAAATTGTTACTATTATGTTGAAAATTCAAGATCAACTAGTTAGGTTTCATTAGTTATTGGAGTAGGAAAGTAACTAGGTTACTTTCACAAGGTTGAATTACTTTTTTTACTTATATTAGTTTGATTATTTGTGGTTTGGTCTTTTAGTTAAATACCTTGGTGTTGATGGTTTGGCCCTCTTTTCTTCATTACACAAGTTTGTGTGTTTCATGTGACAAGAACCTTGAGGAGTTCTTGATGTTATGTTTCATGTTGTGAACATCATGTTATAGTTTCCTTTCAATAAAGATTTATGTTTGCACTTGAGTAGATCTCCTATTTGTTAACATGGTATCAGAGCTTAGGTTGTTGAATGAGAAAGTTGAAAGAGATTTAAAGCTAGAAAGTCTCTAGAACTAGAGCTTGAAAGTCTCTAGTAATATCATAGGAGTTTGTTAAGTGAAAAAGAGAATGGGGAAAGGAAAGAATGTGAAGAGAAAGAAAAGAAAATAAAAGAGGTGAGAGGAGATCAACATATCAAGGTTGTGGAAGTCAGATCTTTAGATCTAGATCTAGATCTATTGTGAAAAGATTTTGGAGTGAAACTTAGAGATATTATAGAGAATTATAAGGCGCTTCTATTCTCAAATTTTCAAAAGAAAAATATATGTTTTGTGAGAATTATGAGCCTTTGAAGATTTTGTGCCAGATCTAGTTTTTTGGTCATATCTCCTTTGTTTGAGCTTTTTTGGATTTGCAGCTTTGGGATTGTATTGATCATAAAACAATATATATGTGAAAGAAATTTCATGTCATTTGGATTTGTATTGAGAGAGATCCAAGCATTTAAAGTTTCAGTTTCAATTTTGAAGTCAATTCTTTTTGAAAGTGATAACTCCTTTTGGTCATCATCAATAGAGCTAAATGTTGAACAGATATAGAAGACATATATCTAGTGTGTCTCCCAAAATCTCAAGGAGTTTGGAGTTGCTAAGAGCAAGTTGTAAGTCATTTTGTGTTCAAGTCCCAGTTTGAGGTGACTTCAAGGAAGTAGCAAGATCTTTCATTTTATGAAGTTAAATGAACTGAAATTTTGAGAGAAGGTAGTAGACATAGTTGTTCATGTTTTCACCAAAATTTCAGATCAATTCAAGGTCATATGTGAGCGGTGTAGCTTTGCAAAGTTGTTGTGACGAAAGTTTGTTTTGAAAAGACATTAAAACAATTTTTTGAAATGGAGCAAATATAACTTGGGAGAACTTGAAGGAAGGAGTTTGAAGATTGGGAAACGCAAATACATTATCAAGACCTTCATACAAAAGTGTGGTATGTAATCATGTACTTAATACCATATGAAATATTATACGATATACGTACATATACGTAAAACCTATGTATAATATATAATTTCATATAATATTCAAGACATACATACATATGCAAGGTCCATCTTGTTCAACCCTAACCCTAATCCTATAAGCCTAAGAAAGGAAAACCCTAATCTCAAACCTAGAAACCCAAGGAAGGAATTAAAATCATTTGTGAAACCCCAAGAAGACATGGAGTGTTGCCTTGAGAGATGGCGAACGGTCTTTCTCAAATTGCAATTGAGAAATTAGACAAGAACAATTTCCAAGTGTGGAAATTTAGGATTATGAATTTCTTGATGGGGAAAGGTTACTGGGAATTCATAGCTAGTGATGAGAAAGAACCTCCTTTCCTAGAAAACCCCACACAACAACAAATTCAAGCCAATAAAACTTGACGTGAAAAAGCAAGGAAAGTCTTGTATTGGCTTTCTGTGAGTGTGTCCAATTCCATGATTGTGCATATTCAAGATGCAAAATCACCCAAGCAAGCTTGGGATACATTGGTGAAGATGTATAGCAC